>Ga0114975_10001476_pt1 | contig 16748 bp, 18 predicted proteins | sample S_130626_EF_Meta_FD_87031 | JGI IMG/M metagenome (GOLD analysis project Ga0114975, IMG submission 87031) | Freshwater microbial communities from Lake Simoncouche, Canada to study carbon cycling - S_130626_EF_MetaG | ecosystem: Environmental > Aquatic > Freshwater > Lake | place: Lake...
TGGAACCTTGGGTGTTACTTTCAATAACTTCTCTTCTAAAAATATTTTCAAAAAATCAGCATGGGATCCATTGCCAATGGGTGATGGTCAAAAACTAAGTGTGCGTATCCAAAGTAATGGTAAGGCGTTCCGTTCTATTAATGCATCCTTTACGGAACCATGGTTTGGTGGTATTAAGAGAAACTCATTAACCTTGAGTATTTTTAATACAAAGTATGGCCAAACAATTAATACTACTACCGGAATGTATGATATTAATGCAGCTAACAATCAATATATTTCAACTACAGGAGCGACAGTTACTTTCGGAAAACAATTAATATGGCCTGATGACTATTTCTCATTTAGTTATGGTTTAAACTATACGCGCTACACGCTAAAAAACTATCCTATTGATCCTTATAACTTACCTAATTTTAATAATGGTAATGTAAATAATTTAAACATCAGGTTAGCTTTACAAAGGACTTCAGTGGATCAGCCATTGTTCCCACGTTCAGGTTCTACATTTTTATTAAGTGCTCAACTTACGCCACCTTATTCTTTGATGGACCCATCTGTGAACACAGGATCAAACAAATTTGAACTATTAGAATACCATAAATGGCGTTTCAATGGGGAATGGTTTATTCCTTTAGGAAAGCCAGCTGGTGAAGAGCATAATAAGCAATTTGTGATGCGCTTTGCAGCAAAATTTGGATTCTTAGGAAGGTATAATACAGACTTAAGTATTTCTCCATTTGAAAGATTCCAATTGGGAGATGCTGGTTTAAGTAATCAGTTTGCTTTATTAGGATATGATATCATTGCACAAAGAGGTTATCCCGTTTATGAATCATCTAATCCTAAAATAAATCCAGATCAACAGTCTTCAAGACAGAAGTTTACCATATTCAATAAATACGCAATGGAAATCAGATATCCATTAAGTTTAGCTGCTAGCAGTACTATTTATGCACTTGGCTTTTTCGAGGCAGCAAACGGATGGTATAGCATGAAGGACTATAATCCATTTGAACTTCGCCGTTCAGTTGGTATTGGTATGCGTTTTTACTTACCCATGTTTGGTTTGTTAGGATTTGATTATGGTGTTGGTATTGATAGGTTAACGAATACGAATAGCTTAAAGGATGCGGGTAGATTTACCTTTATGTTAGGATTCGAACCTGAATAGATAAATGGCTAAAATTCATTTTATGAAATTTAATAAACATGTTGGCTTAGTTGTATTTATGTTATTTTTTTGTTTTGTAGCTAATGCACAAACAAAATATGCAGTCATTAATACAAAGTATATTTTAGAGAAAATCCCAGAGTATAAGGATGCCGATAAAAAATTAAAGGAATTGGGCGACCAATGGCAAAATGAAATTGATGAAAAGCAAATGGTGCTTGATAAAATGTACAAAAACTATGAGGCTGAGCAGTTTATGCTTTCCGAGGACCTAAGAAAAAAGCGTGAAGACGAGCTGTTTTTGAAGGAAAAAGAGCTTAGAGATTTACAAAAAAAGCGTTTTGGTTACGAAGGGGACTTATTTAAAGAGCGCCAAAAATTGGTAAAGCCTATCCAAGACAAAGTGTATAATGCAGTTCAAAAAATGGCTGTAGCTCGTTCTTATGACTTCATTTTAGATAAAAGTGAAGGAATAACCATTATATTTGCAGACCCCAAATTGGATAAAAGTGATGAAATTTTAAAACAATTAGGGATCAATAATTAAACACAAACACAAAAAATAGAATATGAAAAAAGGTTTCTTATTTGCAGCAGTATTAGCAGTTGCAATTTTATTTACAAACAATGCTTCAGCTCAGTCTACAGTTAAAATTGGTTATTTCGACGAGCAAAGCGTGATTGGTTTATTCCCTGGAATTCAAGAAAAATTAGATACTGTATTGCAATCTTATGCTAAGGATTCATTACAAGAAGAGTATAACTATACTTTAAAAGACTTTCAAGTAAAAGACAGTATCTATAAAAGAGATTCAGTTGATTTGTCTAAAAGACCAAAGGCTTTAGAATTGGCTACAACTGATCTTAATCGTTTAAAGTATAAGTTAATCAACTGGCAACAGTACCAACAAGAGTCAATGCAACAAAAACAAGAACAAGTTTTATTGCCTTACAGACAAAAAATTTATGCAGCTTTAACTGAAGTTATTGCTGAGAATAAATATACTTGGGTATTAAATGCATCAGCTTTATCTGTTTATTATCAACCATCTATTGCTGATAATATTTCAATTAGAGTTGCTATGAAGTTAAAACTTCCATTACCTAAAGAAATTGAAGAAGCATTCCGTGTAGCAACAGGTGGCGCTCCAGCTAAAGCAGCTTCAGCACCAGCAGCTACTAAAGCTCCTGCTAAGAAAGGATAGTCTTTAAAAAATATATTTGATAAGAACCTCGTTGTTATGCAACGAGGTTCTTAGTTTTACAGCAACAATAAATTTTATGGCTGCTCCCATTGGTGTTTTTGATAGTGGATATGGTGGTTTAACCATTTTGAAGGAATTGAAAAAACAATTACCCGAATATGATTATTTGTATTTAGGGGACAATGCACGTGCGCCTTATGGAACACGTTCTTTTGAAACCGTATATGAATATACTTTAGAAGCTGTTAAGTGGTTTTTTGACAATGGATGCAAGTTGGTGATTTTAGCATGTAACACAGCATCGGCAAAAGCACTTCGTAATATTCAACAATTGGATCTTCCTAATATTGCACCTGATAATAGGGTACTAGGTGTCATTCGTCCTTCCTCAGAAGTACTAGGCAATTATTCAACTTCTGGACATGTAGGCATTATGGCAACCTCAGGCACAGTTCAAAGTGATAGTTATATTATTGAAATGGCTAAGTTTTTTCCTGATATCAAAGTTCATCAACAGGCATGCCCAATGTGGGTCCCGCTTATTGAAAACGGCGAGTATAATCATGCAGGTGCCGATTATTTCGTAAAAGCATATTTAGACCAACTTTTTAGCCAGTCTAAGGATATAGACTCAATTTTGCTTGCTTGCACTCATTATCCATTACTGGAACCCAAAATCAGGGCTTATTTGCCAGAAGGTGTCAAATTAGTGTCACAAGCTAATATTGTAGCCGAAAGTTTGGCCAAATACTTACAAAATCACCCAGAAATTGACCAAAATTGCTCCAAAAAGGGTCATATTCAGTTTTTTACCACCGACAACCCTCAAACCTTTGAAAAACAGGCAAGTTTGTTTTTTGGACAAAAAATTGAAGCAAAACACACAGATTTAGTATAAGATTTCAAAAAAAACCCTATTTTTGCCGTCCTTTCACGGGTAGTGGTATGGTGACTGCTATTAGAAACGGATTTTGAACAAAAAGTATAAAACAAAGGGCACATAGGAATACTCCTACCAACCCGAAAAAAAAAGTAATATGAAACGTACATTTCAACCTCATAAACGTCGTCGTAAATCTGTTCATGGATTCCGCAAGCGCATGGAATCAGCTAATGGTCGTAAAGTATTAGCTAGTCGCCGTAAGAAAGGACGCAAGAAACTAACTGTATCTAGCGAGAAGGGATTAAAATAATTTAACCTTAATCAATAGAAACTTATAATTTTAAAGTCCTCTTCCTTTTGGGAGAGGACTTTTTTAATGCACACCCATATTTTATAGATCCATTTATCTAACTACTTTGTCAAAAATATATTCATATAAAAAAGAAGACAAACTAAAAAGTAGAAAGCAAACTCAGTTTTTATTTGCGAAGGGGCAATCTATGAATGCATTTCCTATTAAGCTTATTTATACCATTGAAAACCTGGAGCAACTCAGTGGAAATTTGCCTAGTCCTTTTTTAAATTTAACAACCATTAAAGAACAAGGTCAACTTCAAACAGGGGTAGGAGCACCTAGTAGAACTTTTCGAAAAGCAGTTATGCGCAATAGGGTTAAAAGATTGTTGCGCGAAGGCTATCGATTAGAGAAGCCTTCATTCCTTGTTGGTAATCCTTTACAAGGCTTTAGGGTGAACTTGTTTTTTTTATACACTGACTCAAATGTGCTGACACAAAAAGAGATCCAAGAAAAAATAAAACAATTATTAGCAAGACTATCTGAAAAATTGAATCAATTAAGAAATGCTAAAGATGATGGAAGTAAAAACGTATAACTAAAATCAAAATGGTTTCTATTTAAATAAATGAATTCGAAATTCAAATAAATGAATTCGAAATTCAAATTAGCTACTAAATAAATGAACGGCCTTAAAAAAATAATAGTATTTCCATTTTTAATATTGATTCGATTTTATCAATATGCACTTTCACCCTATTTAGGGGGCAGCAAGTGTAGGTATACACCCACTTGTTCTCAATATACTTTAGAAGCTATTCAAAAATATGGTCCGATTAAAGGTATATTTTTAGGAGCAAAACGTTTGAGTAAATGCCATCCCGGAGGCGGGCATGGTTATGATCCAGTTCCTTAATTTTTTTGTTACATTATTAAAACAAAAAAAACCGCCTCATAGTTGAGACGGTTTTTGAATAGGATATATTGCTATTTTTTTGCGTAGCAAAAATTCAATAATTGGAAATATTATTTTGCAGCGCTAAATCTTTCTGATACAACGTTCCAGTTTACTACATTCCAAAATGCAGCTAAATAGTCAGCACGACGGTTTTGGTATTTTAAGTAATAGGCATGTTCCCATACATCAGCTCCTAATAATGGAGTTCCTTTAACTTCAGCAACATCCATTAACGGATTGTCTTGGTTTGGTGTTGAGCTTACTTCTAATTTACCATCTTTAACAATTAACCAAGCCCATCCACTTCCAAAACGTGTCATACCCGCAGCAGCAAATTTTTCTTTGAAAGCGTCAAAACCTCCAAAAGCAGCAGTGATTGCGTCAGCTAATGCACCAGTTGGTGTGCCACCTGCATTAGGTGCTAAACTTGCCCAAAAAAAGCTATGGTTCCAATGACCACCACCATTGTTTCTTACAGCTGGGCTAATGCTACCAGCAACCGCTACTAATTCCTCAATGCTTTTACCTTCATTTGGGGTACCAGCAACTGCTTTGTTTAAATTGTCAACATATGCTTGATGGTGTTTGCCATGGTGAATTTGCATGGTTAAAGTATCAAAATGAGGTTCTAAAGCTTCGTGTGCGTATGGTAACGCAGGTAAAGTAAATGACATATTTTTTTATTTAATTGTTTCTCGATTAAGGGTCAAAATTACATCGCTTTCCGCTGATTTTAACGATAGAATAGCTTTTTTTTCTTATTTAGAAAGTTAAATCTTTGTATACTTGGAATAAACATCTAATTCTCACCTCAACCTGCGCAATGCTCGAAAGCTCGGCTCGAATTAGCATTTATTCCAAAGTCTAACTTTAATAATTTTATTTCAAAATATGAAAACTACCTCCTAGCTTTAAAAAAAGCCTGCATAAGCGATGCACATTCTTCTTGCAATATGCCGCCAACCAAAGTTGTGGAAGGGTGGAATGGATTTTTTTCTGTAACGCGACGGTAACTATTTTTTTCATCGTAGGCACCAAAAACAATATGACCAATTTTATTCCAATACAATGCCCCTGCACACATTAAACAAGGCTCCAGGGTAACATATAAAGTGGCGTCAGGTAAATATTTAGATTGTAAACTTTCACAGGCACTGGTGATGGCTAAAATTTCGGCATGTGCTGTAACGTCTTTTAGCAACTGTACTTGATTGTATGCTTTTGCTACAATTTTGCCATGCATTACAATCACTGCACCTACTGGCACTTCATCAACATCAAAGGCCCTCTGTGCTTGCACGAGGGCCTGACGCATAAATTGTTCATGATTATTTTCCAAGCGAAATGCTATTTATTGCTATCCTTGACACGATGTTTAACATATGTGCAACGTATAGCTTTTGTATCCAGATATTATAATTTTTGAACCTTGATATTTCTGAAGCTTACAGCATCACCATGATCTTGTAATGCAATATGTCCAGAAAATACTTTTCCAAAATCAGGTGATTCGCCTTTAGCAAACTTTGATCTTCTAATTAATTCTTTCCAAGCGTCATCACCTAAGTGCGTTTTAACAACAGTAACATCATTCATTTTTAATTCTAATACACCTTTAGATGAAATGATATCTACTTTATTCCATTCACCAAACGGTTTTACATGACCTTCGTTGCCTACAATCAAGTCGTATAAATTACCAGCACGATGACTAATGATTTTCGCATCAGGATGCCCATCATTATCTAACACTTGCATTTCAGGGCCAGAATGCCAAGTATTATCATACTTTGCAGGATTGTCTTGTACAAAAAATATGATTCCACTATTACCGTTCTTAGAAATTTTCCATTCTAATTGTAAATGAAAATCATTGAAGCTATCGTTGCTTACTAAGTCACCCCCACCTTTATTATTCATTTTTGCAGATGGATCAAAAACTAAATTCCCATCCACTGCTTTCCATGCAGCTCCAGCAGTCTTTTCGCCATAGCTATGCCAGCCATTAGTTGTTTTGCCATCAAATAAAGAAACCCATTTTTCTTGTGCGTTTACTTGTGTGATAACAAGCATTGTGAATACTGCAAGTAGTATTTTTTTCATAAGCAATCGTTTGGTTTAAGATCCTATTTTTTTAATAACAATACATATTTAGCTAAAGCTTCAGCATCTTCTTGTGATAATGTTGGATGCGGCGTCATTGGAATAGCGCCCCAAACGCCACTTCCACCTTTGATAATTTTTCCTGCAAGCATTTTTACATTCTCATCATTGTTTTCATATTTAGCTGCTACTTCTCTATAAGCAGGTCCGATATTTTTTTCATCCACCTTATGACAAGTTAAACAATCGCTTTTCCCTACCAATGCTAATCCTTTTTGATAATCAGGATTGTCAGCTAATGAATTTGTTGAAGCAGCTGCTGTTGTTGCGCCTTCAGTTGTTTTACTTTCCTTGTTTCCTCCACAAGCCATTAATGATATCACTACGACCATTGTACCTAAAACCTTTTTCATACTTTAATTTTTATTTTATTCTTTATTAATTAATGCCTAATATTTTTTTATTAAATGCTTCATCAGAGCCGGTGCTTGCAAAATCATCAAAAGCTTTTTCTGTTACTTTAATGATATTGTTTTGAATAAACACAGCGCCTTCTGCTGCACCCACTTCAGGATGTTTTAAGCAACATTCCCATTCCATTACTGCCCAGCCTTTATAATCGTATGCGGCAAGTTTACTAAATATACTTTTAAAATCAACTTGACCATCACCTAGTGATCTGAATCGTCCTGCGCGGTCTATCCAATTTTGATAACCACCATAAACGCCTTGTTTAGCACTTGGATTAAATTCGGCATCTTTTACATGGAACATTTTTATACGATCATGGAATGCATCAATATAGCCTAAGTAATCCATGCATTGTAAAACAAAGTGGGATGGATCATATAATAAACAAGCTCGCTTATGACCGTTTACCTTGTCTAAAAACATTTCATAGGAAACGCCATCGTGCAAATCCTCACCCGGATGAATTTCATAACAAAGGTCAACACCCACTTTATCGTATTCATTTAATATTGGCATCCATCTTTTAGCGAGTTCTGTAAATCCTGTTTCAACTAATCCTGCAGGACGTTGTGGCCATGGGTAAACGGTATGCCATAATAAAGCACCACTAAAAGTTGCTGATGCATTTAATCCTAAATTTTGAGAAGCTTTTGCTGCATAAATTAATTGTTGTTCCGCCCACTGCGTTCTTGCTTTTGAATTACCACGAACTTCAACTGGTGCGAATCCGTCAAACTGTGCATCATAAGCAGGGTGTACCGCTATTAATTGACCTTGCAAATGCGTTGATAATTCAGTAATTTCTAAACCCGCTGCGTTGACAATTCCTTTTATTTCATCGGCATAAGTTTTACTTTCTGCCGCTTTTTGCAAATCAATACAACGTGCATCCCAACTTGGAATCTGTACTCCTTTAAAACCTAGGCTAGCAGCCCATTTGCAGATACTCTCTAAAGTATTAAAAGGGGCCGTGTCGCCCATAAATTGTGCTAAAAATATTGCTGGTCCTTTAACTGTCGTCATATTAATTTTATTAAAAAGCTAACTAATTTATATTACTAATTTGTCAAATTATTTTATATAACGTGAGCCGTCCATTTTTTATCAGACTGTGATGATGCCACCACATTTTCAATAAATGCCATTCCTCTTAATCCGTCCTCGATTCCAGGGAAATCAAGCATTTCGGCAGTAGGCGTTGTACCATCAATTTTACATCCTAATGTTAATGCAAAATTGCGATAAATATTTCCGAATGCTTCTAAATATCCTTCTGGATGTCCAGCCGGAGTGCGGCAGTTATGTGTTGCAGCTTTATATAAATGCGCACTACCTGCTCGGTATATTTGTGTTGGCTGATCCAACCATTTTACGATTAATGAATTGGGCTCATGTTGAAACCATTCTATTCCACCTAATTCTCCGTATACTCTAATTTTCAATGCATTTTCTTCACCAGCAGCTACCTGAGATGCCATTAACACACCTTTAGAGCCATTGTCAAATTTAAGCATCACCGCACCATCATCATCCATAATTCTACCTTCAACAAGTGTATTTAATTCAGCACAGATATCAGTAATTTTTCCGCCTGAAATGTATTCGGCCAAATGTGCAGCATGCGTTCCTATGTCTCCCATCACGGAGCTTTTACCTGACTTGCTAGGGTCAGTTCTCCAAGCTGCTTGTTTATTACCTTCTTTTTCTGACAATTTACTTAACCAACCCTGCGGGTATTCTACCCATACCTTTCTTATTTTTCCCAACTTACCGTCGGCAATCATAGCTCTAGCTTGCTTAACCATCGGATAGCCTGAATAAGTATGTGTCAAACAAAGTGTAAGACCCGTTTCGTCTAATTTTTTCTTTAATTGCTTTGCTTCATCCAATGAAAGGGTAATAGGTTTTTCAATTACCACATGAAAGCCATAATCTAAGGCCATCATCGCTGGAGCAAAGTGGGCAAAATTCGGGGTAACAATTGTAACAAAATCCATGCGTTGGTCAGCGGGTAAGGCTGCCTCGGATTTGATCATTTCTTCAAAGGTTGTATAGGTCCTGGAATCAGGTAAAAACAACGCTTTCCCAGAAGCTTTTGCAATTTCAGGGTTAATACTCAATGCACCACAAGCTAATTCAATAAGACCATCCATATTAGCTGCAATGCGGTGAACGGCACCGATAAAGGCATCTTGGCCACCGCCGACCATACCCATGCGCAATTTTCTATTCATTTTTCTTGTAATTTATTTTACTAGACAATCGTTTTATTGTGTCATGATAACACTTTCAAAATAACACTATAGCAATTTCCCTTAATTTTCTTAAAAACACCACTTTTTCATCAAAAATATTTTAAAAGAACGTAAATAAAATTTACATTTATCCTCGATTGCGATTTAATTAACGAACCTCGTCTTGCTATGTCATCATCTATTAATAGAAGGAGTTTACTGAAACAAGTTATAACTGGATCGGCTGCTATGGCTGCAGGTGTAGTGATTCCTAAAGCTGTGATGGCTACTGTAGCTAATGAACATTCCCCTTTAAAAGGAAATATAAATCATTCCGTTTGTAGGTGGTGTTATAATGATATGCCTTTGGAAGATTTATGTAAAGTGATTAATGAAATTGGATTTAATGCGATTGATTTATTAAAACCTAATGAATGGCCCATCGCTAAAAAATATGGTTTGAATTGTTCTATGTGTTATACTGCTGGTGAAACAAGTTTAACAAAGGGTTGGAACGATTTAAAAAATCATGAATGGCTAATTAAGGATTATTTAGAAGGCATTAAACTTGTTGCGGAAGCTGGTTACACCAATTTAATATGTTTTGCAGGAAATCGTAATGGTATGGATGACGAAACGGGTTTGCAAAACTGTGTGACTGGATTAAAACAAATCATGCCGTTGGCTGAAAAACTAGGTGTGATTATACAAATTGAATTATTTAATTCGCGTATTGATCATAAGGATTACATGGGTGACAAGTCCGCTTGGGGTATTGAACTTTGTAAGCGTTTAGGGTCTCCAAATTTTAAAATTCTGTTTGACATTTATCATATGCAAATTGATGAAGGTGACATAATTCGTTCTATTCAAAACAATCATCAATACTTTGGTCACTATCATACGGCAGGTGTTCCAGGACGTCATGAAATTGATGAACGTCAGGAGCTATATTACCCAGCTATTATGCGTGCGATAGTAGCAAGTGGTTATAAAGGATATGTAGCGCAAGAATTTATGCCGAAGGATCCAGATAAAATTGCTTCCTTAAAAGCAGCAATAAAAATTTGCGATGTGTAAAAAGTAGTCAACAAAAAACAATCATTAATCAATCAACTTTTTTTAATAAAATTCCAATTCACAAATAAAATTTACCAAAATGGCGGGACAACAGTATGACGCAATTGTAGTAGGATCTGGTATCAGCGGTGGCTGGGCTGCAAAAGAACTTACCGAAAAAGGATTAAAAGTTTTAATGCTTGAACGTGGTCGAAATATTGAGCACATCAAAGATTATGTAAATGCAAACAAAGAAGCTTGGGATCATCCACACCGTGGTGGCAGAACGCAACAAATGATAAAAGACTATCCAGTTTTAAAAAGAGACTATCCGTTAAACGAAACCAATTTAGATTATTGGGCAGTGGATAAGGATAGTCCGTATGTTGAAACCAAGCGTTTTGATTGGTTTAGAGGATATCATGTTGGTGGACGTTCCTTAATGTGGGGTCGTCAAAGTTATCGTTGGTCTGATTTGGATTTTGAAGCCAATGGTAAAGAAGGCGTAGGAGTGGATTGGCCAGTTCGTTATAAGGACATTGCGCCATGGTATGATTACGTAGAAAAATTTGCAGGAATATCTGGTAATCGTGATGGATTAGATGTTTTACCTGATGGTCAATTTTTACCACCTATGGATTTAACATGTGTGGAGAAAGATGTTGCAGAAAGAATTAAAAAAGAATTTAAAGGAGAGCGTCATTTAATTATTGGACGTACCGCTAATATTACAGTGCCTCATGGTGGCCGACCTGGTTGTCAATTTAGAAATAAATGTTGGTTGGGTTGTCCATTCGGTGGATACTTTAGCACGCAGTCTTCAACTTTACCAGCTGCTATGGCAACAGGTAATTTGACGTTAAGACCTTGGAGTATTGTAACTGAAATCAAATACGATAAGGATAAAAAACGTGCAACAGGTGTAACTGTTTTGGATGCGGAAACAAACAAAACAATTGAGTACAGCGCTAAAATTATTTTTGTAAATGCATCTACTTTAAATAGTACTTGGATTTTAATGAATTCTGCTACTGATGTTTGGGAAGGTGGATTAGGAAGTAGCTCAGGCGCATTAGGTAAAAACTTGATGGATCACCATTTGGGAATTGGTGCAGGCGGTATCGTAGAAGGATATGAAGATCAATATACATTTGGTCGTCGTGCCAATGGCTTTTATATTCCAAGATTCCGAAATGTAGGAAATGATAAACGTGATTACTTACGTGGATTTGGATATCAAGGTGGTGGAACAAGACAAGGATGGCAAAAAGAAGTTGCTGAATTTAGCATTGGTGCTGGTTTCAAGGAAGCTTTAACGGAGCCAGGTGTTTGGACATTTGGAATGGGTGGATTTGGTGAAATGTTACCAGACCCAACCAATAAAGTAACACTTGACAAAACAGTGAAAGACAAGTGGGGCTTGAATGTATTAAACATTGATTGTGAACTAAAAGAAAATGAAATTAAAATGCGTAAAGACATTTTAGCGGATGCACAAGAAATGTTAGAAAAAGCAGGCGTTAAAAATGTTCAAGCTCATGAAGGTGATGGTACACCAGGTCGTGGTATTCATGAAATGGGAACTGCACGTATGGGTAGGGATCCTAAAACATCGGTATTAAATGGCAACAACCAAGTTTGGGATGCGCCGAATGTATTTGTTACCGACGGTGCTTTCATGACAAGTGCATCATGCGTAAACCCTTCATTAACTTATATGGCATTTACAGCACGTGCTGTTGATTTTGCAGTAAGTGAATTGAAAAAAGGAAACTTGTAATTAAATTAATGTCAAATTTTAAAAAATAATTTTATGATCAATAGAAGAGAAGCCTTATCAAGAGTTGCCCTTATCATGGGTGGTACTGTTTTAGGCGCAGAAGCTTTTTTATCAGGTTGCAAAACCAATACAAAGGGTGTGTCATTTTCAAAAGACGATATTGCTTTTTTGAATGAAGTAGCTGAAACCATTATTCCAGCAACAACCACACCTGGCGCTAAGGAAGCAAAGGTTGGTGAGTTCATGCAAATTATGGTGAGTGATTGTTATGAAGAAAAAGACCAAACTATTTTTGTAGAAGGCATCAAAAAATTAGACGAAGCGTCTAAGAAATTAAATAGCAAATCTTTCATGGAATCAACTCCTGAACAACGCAATACTTTATTAGTTGCTTTAGACAAAGAAGCTAAGGAGTATCAAGCTGCTGCAAAACCAGAAGATCCTAAGCATTACTTTACCATGATGAAGCAATTAACTTTATCAGGCTATTTCACTTCTGAAGTGGGTGCTACTAAAGCATTACGTTATGTAGCAGTGCCTGGTAAATTTGTAGGTTCTTATCCTTACAAAAAAGGCGACAAGGCTTGGGCTACTAGCTAATTAAATTAATTAAAAGTTTATACAACATTTATGAATAATTCAAGAAGAGACTTTCTACGTAATTCAGCATTAGCTGGTCTAGCTATATCAATGCCTTTTAAAAATGAATTAATGGCAATGGCTGCTAATTCAAAACCATTTGGCATACAATTATGGACTGTAAAGCAAGCACTTTATAAAGACACGATGGGTGTATTAAAGCAATTAGCTGCAGCTGGCTATAAAAAAATTGAAGGCTTTGAAGGCGACAAGGGTTTGTTTTGGGGCATGAAGCATACTGAACTAAAAAAAGTGATGGATGATTTAGGTATGAATTTTGTTTCATCACATTGCGAAATTTCTGACAACTTTGAACGTAAAGCTGCACAAGCTGGTGAGATAGGAATGAAGTATTTAATATGTCCGCATAAGGGTGCACAGCCAAGTATCGATAACTACAAAAAGTTTGCCGACGAATTTAATAAGTGTGGTGAAATTGCAAAAAAGAATGGTCTTCGTTTTGCTTATCACAATCATGATTATTCATTTGTTCCAATGAATGGAGTTGTTCCTCAGGATGTAATGATGAAAAACACTGATGCTAAAATTGTAGATTTTGAAATGGACTTGTATTGGACAAGAGTAGCAGGTGTTGATCCGCTAGCTTACATGGATAAATTTCCAAATCGTTTCAAATTAGTGCATGTTAAGGATTTAGTTAAAGTAAATTCACCGGAAGGACATGAGTCATGTGTTATTGGCAAAGGCACTATTGATTACAAAACTTTGTTGCCTCAGGTTGCAAAACGTGGTGTACAACATATGATTGTAGAGCAAGAAGCTTACACCGGTACCAATGAGGTTGACGCAGCTAAAGACGATGCGGCTTATGTAAAAACATTGAACTGGTAATACAATCGTTACAAACGAATTCAAAATATAAAAATCCCGATGACTTAATGTCGTCGGGATTTTTTTTGATACATCAATTATAAAATGATGAATACTAATTCTAGACTTGTATTCGTATTTTAAATTTATTATTTTAATACTGAAATTAATTCCGTAGTTTTTATAATGCTACTCAATGCATCACGCAGTGCTTCTAAATTTTGCAAAGTATTAAATGCATTTATAGAGTATCGCATATAAATGTCATCACCTTGTCGCATGATAGGAATTTCAATATTAAATTCGGTAAATAATTTTCGTTGTAATACTTCGGGCTCCTTAGTATGAATAGGAATGCTAATCATTTGTCCAATCCACTCATTGGTTAATGGGCTAATGGGCTTGGTTCCTAATAATTCATAAAATGTATTCGCATTGGCAAGTACTGTTTCATGACATTTTTTAGATACTTCAGTCCATTGGTGATCATGCATAAATTGTATGCAGGTTGGGATGGTTAAGAATGCCGAAAAGTCTCTGGTGCCAATCATTTGATGATAATCCAAAAATGATGAATTTGAAGGCTTGGCTGCTTTATATCCCCAACTCACCACCAAGGGTTCACATAAATGTTGTACGCTTTTATGAGCGTATAAAAAGCTTGCTCCCTTCGGAGCCATCATCCATTTATGACAAGCCCCAACATAAAAATCAACATCCAATTCATTTACCTTTAAGTCTACATGGGCTGGTGCATGTGCTCCATCTACGATAGTGATTAATCCTTTTGATTTTGCGATGGCACAAATTTCTTTTACAGGAAAAATGAGTGCAGTCGCACTTGTGATATGACCTATAAAAATGGCTTTTGTTTTTGGCGTTAGCCCTTTAAAAAAGTCTTCAATGAATTGCTCCTTAGTGGTAATCGGCAAACTTATTTTTTGTCTTTTATATACAGCCTTTTTTTGTGCACAATAAAAGTCCCAAGTTCTATCACAAGCACCATATTCAATATCTGTTGCTAAAATTTCATCTCCTTCTTCTAATGGGAATGCCTTTGCAATAATATTGACAGCAAAACTTGGGTTGGTTACATATACCAAATCATCTTTATCATCTACATGAATAAATTTTGCCAAAGCTTCCCTTGAAGTTGACAAATATGATATACCATCAAATGCTATAAACTGAACTGGCTCTGCTTCTAAAACCGTTTGCCAGTGTTGGTAATTTTCAAATACAGGTTTTGGTGTCGCACCAAATGATCCAAAGTTTAAAAAGTGAATATCTTTTCTTAATAAAAATTGATCCTTTAAATTATCATTCATTTTTCTATCATTTTAAAAATTTAAATAGGCTATTCTGTCTTTATAAAATGTGCTTTATCATTGTAACAAATCAACATCAGGTTTCATTAATATCCATTTCGAAGTTAAGTAAAAAAATCCCCTCGACGCATCGAAGGGATTTTGAATATGCTATTAATTATGAAATAATTATACGCCCAAAGTCCAACCATCGCGATACGTTCTTTTTACAAACTGATTCGCTGGTTCAAAATTGGTAATTCTCATATTAGGTCCATCCCACATAAGTTGAATGTTGCGTCCAGGATAAGTAGTTCCACCTTTTTTATCTGTTACTTTATGGTCGTAACTTCTAATAGCTAAATTTCCCATTAATACCGACTCCGTTAATGGACCAGCGATATCAAAATGAGAACTTAAGTTTTTATGCTCTTTACTTCCATGACCTGCGATACATGCTTCTACCCATGCAGCATAGTGACCATTGTCGCCACCTTTAACACGTTCAATAGTTTGAGGAACTTTAGTCGTAGCAGTTAAATTGGTTGGCAATAATTGTGGATTTACACCATAAGTACCAGCCATCATTTTACCTTTTGTACCTTCAAAAATAACACCATTACCACCGTCGCCCATTACTTCATTTGGTCCTAATTCAGCTGGACGCTCTGGTTGAATGCCACCATCCATCCAATGTAACTTAATATCAGGTTTTCCATTTTGGCCCTTGAAAGTTAAAATAATATGAGAAGCCGCTGGCGGACTATCTGGAGAATAAACTCTTTGCCAAGGTGCAGTATAACGAGTTGCAACACTACATTCAGCGGATACTGGATAATCTAATCCTAAAACAGCAAATGCTGGCGCCATAATATGGCAAGCCATGTCACCTAATGCACCAGTTCCGTAATCCCACCATCCTCTCCAGTTAAATGGCAATAAGTCAGTGAAATAACTTTTTTCAGGAGCAGTACCTAACCATAAATTAAAATCTAATTCTTTTGGAATTGCATTAGCAGTTACAGGACGAATTACTCCCTGTGGCCAAACTGGACGATCGGTGTAACAATAAATGGTATGAACATCGCCAATTAAGCCTGCGTTATACCAATCTTGTAACATACGAACACCATCACCTGATGAACCTTGGTTACCCATTTGAGTTACCACACTATAGTCATGAGCAGCCTTAGTCATTACACGCGCTTCATATATATCGTGTGCCATTGGCTTTTGCACATAAACGTGTTTTTTTAATTGCATTGCTGCCATTGCTTGAACACCGTGCATATGGTCAGGAGTAGAAACCGAACATGCATCAATAAACTTGTGTTCTTTTTCTAACATTTCTCTATAGTCCTTGTATACTTTAGCTTTTGGATAACGCTTACGGCTTAATGCGGTTTGGCGTTCATCTACATCACATAAAAACGCGATGTCGGCTTTGCCACTTTGAAAAAATGACCATAAATCACCTTCTCCTTTACCGCCCGCACCAATACCGGCAACTTGTAATTTATCACTTGGTGCAGTAAATCCTTTACCGCCTAATACGTGTCTAGGCATGATATAAAACCCGCCGAGCGCCATTGCGGAATTTCGGATAAAATCCCTTCTTGTGTTATCTGATTTTTTCTTGGACATAGCAATCTTTAATTATTTGGTTTACAAATCGTTTTTAAATCGTTGCGTTAAATTATTGAAAAAATTGGAAAAAACACAATTATTTTGATGAATGCACAATTCAATTCTTGCATTCATAATTTAAGCTTAAATTGCTTATCTATAAAGTAATATCCTATGCAAGAA
>Ga0114975_10001479_pt1 | contig 16740 bp, 9 predicted proteins | sample S_130626_EF_Meta_FD_87031 | JGI IMG/M metagenome (GOLD analysis project Ga0114975, IMG submission 87031) | Freshwater microbial communities from Lake Simoncouche, Canada to study carbon cycling - S_130626_EF_MetaG | ecosystem: Environmental > Aquatic > Freshwater > Lake | place: Lake...
ATCAATCCATACAATAAAACGGTTATTCGCATCCTCGAAAGTACAAAAAAAGCGAGGTTATTTCTTTTAAAAACCGACCTTTGGTGCATGAAAATTTGTATCGCCCAACAGAATTATCATATTGGCAATTTCGTGGCCAACACAAAACAGATCATAGATGCTATTGAGAGCGCAAAGCAACAAGGTGCTGATTTAATTTTATTTAGTGAAATGAGTGTTTGCGGTTATCCTGCGAGAGACTTTGTAGAGTTTAGTGATTTTATCAACCAATGTTATGCTAGTGTTGATGCCATTCGAAAAGCGGCAGATACTATTGGTGTGTTGATTGGCGCCCCAGCGCATAATACCAATGAAAAAGGAAAGCCTTTATACAATGCTGCGTTTTTTCTTTACGATCAAAAAATTCAAGCGGAGATTCATAAAACATTATTGCCTACCTATGATGTGTTCGATGAGAATAGGTATTTTGAACCAGCGAGCGATTGGAAAGTAGTTCCCTTTAAAGGAAAAAATTTGGCGATCACTATTTGTGAAGACATTTGGAACCTTGGAGACAACCCCTTGTACACGATTTGCCCGATGGATAAAATGATGCAACAGTCCCCAGATATTCTATTGAACCTGAGTGCATCTCCATTTGATTATACACATGACGAAGATCGCAAAGCCACCATTAAATCTAATGTGGTAAAATATAAAAAACCTTTATTCTACTGCAACGCGATTGGTAGTCAAACAGAAATTGTTTTCGATGGCGCTTCTTTAGTATTTGATAAAGACGCCAACTTATGTGGTGCTTTACCCATGTTTGAATCTGCCATGCAAATTTTTGAATGCAATGAGGATGGCACTATCAATGCGCCGATCCTTGAACCTGCAGCATCTGTGCCAAGTAAGGAATTGAATCCTGCGAATTTAGTACCCGCATTAAATATTGACCAAGTGTATAAAGCACTAGTCTTAGGCGTGAAGGATTATTTTAATAAGATGGGTTTTAAAAAAGCAATACTAGGATCTTCTGGAGGGATTGACTCCGCTGTAACCCTTGCCATTGCTTGCGAAGCGCTTGGTAAAGAAAATGTATACGCCATTTTAATGCCATCTCCCTTTTCAACTGAGCATTCTGTAGATGATGCTATTGAATTAAGTAAGAACTTAGGCAATCCATACGATATCCTACCAATTAAGGAAGTGTATGAAAGTTTTTTACATACTTTAAAACCAATTTTTAAAGACCTGCCCTTTTCTTTAGCCGAAGAAAATATCCAAAGCAGATCGAGAGGAAATATCTTAATGGCCATTGCAAATAAATTAGGCTATGTTTTATTAAATACCTCGAATAAAAGTGAATTGGCAACAGGCTATGGCACATTGTATGGTGATATGGCTGGCGGATTAGGTGTCTTAGGGGATTGTTATAAATTACAGGTGTACGAATTGGCCAACTATATTAATTCAACAAATGTAATCATTCCAAAAAATATTATTGAAAAAGCGCCAAGTGCAGAATTAAGACCAGATCAAAAAGACAGTGATAGCTTGCCAGACTATGCTTTGTTGGATCAAATATTATATCAATACATTGAAAAACGTGCAGACCCTGCAAGCATCAAAGCACTTGGATTTGACGCAGCATTGGTAGATCGTACCTTAAAAATGGTCAACACCAACGAATACAAACGCAATCAATTTTGTCCTATTATTCGGATATCGCCAAAAGCATTCGGCGTGGGTAGAAGAATGCCTATTGTTGGAAAATATTTAAATTAGCGTATGAAAAACAAAACGATGATTTGCTTAGCCAGTGTTTTACTTTTTTTAAGTTTAAATACAGTGGCCCAAAAAATAGCACCCATTTTACCAGGTGCTTATCAAACTGCACAATACCTACCTCTTTTAAAAAATAAAAGAGTGGGCTTGTTTACCAACCACACTGCTACGGTAGGCAAAAAACATTTAATCGATACTTTACTTGCCAGTGGGATTCAAATACAAAAAGTATTTACACCAGAACATGGCCTTAGAGGAACAGCCGACGCTGGTGAAAAGACGAAGGACGGCGTGGATGAAGCAACCGGCGTAAAAATAGTTTCGCTCTATGGAAAAAAATATGGCCCCAGTGAAGAAGACCTGATGGATGTAGATGTATTGCTATTTGATATTCAAGATGTGGGTACAAGGTTCTATACTTATATCTCTTCGCTACAATATTATATGGAAGCGGCATGGGCCAATAATAAGCCCTTGGTTATTTTAGATCGTCCTAATCCAAATGGACACTATGTAGATGGACCTGTATTAGAGAAACCCTTTAGTAGTTTTGTTGGCAAGAAGCAGATACCCACTGTATATGGCATGACGATTGGCGAATATGCTAAGATGTTGGTGGGTGAAAAATGGTTGACTGCACCAGCAGATAGCAATATCAATAAAACGGCGAGTCCAATTCAATTCACAGTGATTACTTGTAAGAATTATGACCACAAATCCATGTACACTTTCAATATTGCGCCCTCTCCAAATTTACCAGATATGAATGCCATCTATTGGTATCCAACCACCTGTTTAATTGAAGGGTCGGTGATGAGTGAGGGACGCGGTACTGCACACGCATTTGCGCATATTGGTCATCCAAGTATTCAAGGTAAAAGTTTTAGTTTTATTCCTGGACCAAGAACGGGCGCCATGAGTTCTAAATTGTATGGACAAACCTGTTATGGATGGGATTTAAGCAAGCAACAAGCCCCTAACAAGATTGATTTAGATTTAATCATCGAAATGTACCAAGCTTTCCCAGTAAAAGATAGTTTTTTTATTGAGCCTAAATCAAAATTAGCCACCGACTATTTCTTTAATAAATTAGCTGGTAATGCAGTATTGATGGAGCAATTAAAATCAGGTCAATCGGCTGCAACCATTAGAGCTAGCTGGCAACCTGGTTTAACTGCATTCAAGCAAATGCGTAAAAAATATTTATTGTACAAAGATTTTGAATAGCCAGTATAAGATCAAACCAAACGAACGAACGAACGAACGAACGAGTGAACGAGTGAACGAATGAATGAATGAATGAATGAATTTTACTACCTATAAAAAAAGGTCCCGAAAATATCGGGACCTTTTTTTATTCAAGCAAACAAATCATTGTATGCTTTGTTCAATGGCAGATTCAATTATCCTCCAATGATTGGAATGGCCAATTGGTGAACTGTATCGTTTAATTTTTTAACACCAGTTTTCTTCAATGTCTCCAACTTATTGAATTCAGCATCCACTTGTCCTTTTAACAATTCATACACGCCTTGCACTTGTTGTGTTGGTGCGGTGTAGCCAGATGCTGCTGATTCAAATACACCAGCAATTTTATCGTCTAAGCGAATTGGGAAATTCAATACGTCTTGCCCGCTCTTTGCTTTTGTTTGATGCAAAGCTTCTTCGATTGAAGTTAAGCTAGCCAACACTTCCTTTGCTTGTTTTTGGAAGGAAGAATCTTTTGTTTTCTTTTGCAACATACTAATCTGTGCACGTAATTCTTTGATACTCTTTAAATTTTTCATGATGTCGCTGAAAGTGCCAGATACTTTTAATAAGAATTGTTCCTGTGCTTTAAGATCTGCATCCGATACTTTATAATTTGGATCAGCCACAATTGTAAATGGCATTTCGCTCACTGTATTATCGATTGTAACTTTCGCAGTGTACTTACCCGGAGCAGCCAATACTGGACTTGTTGAACCATTCCAAAGTATCAAACCTGTTTCTGGTTTTTCAGCTTCTTTATGGTACATATTCCAAACAAAACTTTGTAACCCAGCCTCAGTGCTTGGTCCACCTGGTTCAGAATGATTAATTGTTTTAATCACTTTTTTCTGATCATCTAAAATACTAATCATGACTCTAGTAGAATCAGATTCAGATCCATATGCTTTCCAATATTTGATCACCACGCCTTTAGCAGGATTCATCCCTACATTCGCTGGCATACTTACTGAAACGCCACGTCCTCTTCTGCCGCCCATTTGTGGAGGTACGCGATAAGTGTTGGCAATAGGAAATACTTGACTTGCAGTTGGCGCAGGTTGGAAGTTTTCGATAAATGATAAGTCATCTAAAACATAAATACTTCTTCCTTGTGTTCCTACAATCAAGTTTTGATCTTTAATCAATAAATCAGTAATTGGTGTAACAGGAAGATCCAATTGGAAACGCTCCCAAGATGCACCATCATTGATAGATACATACAATCCATACTCAGTACCAGCAAATAAGACGCCTGCTTTTCTTGGACTTGCAACAATCGCTCTAGTAAAGTGCATTGGGTCTATTCCATTGGTGATTTTTGTCCATGTAGCACCATAGTCTGTGGTTTTGTAGATATAAGGTGCAAAGTCATCTAATTTATACCTTGTACCTGCAAAATAGGCAGTTCCTTTTCTGATTGGATCTACTTCTACTCTATTCCACATCATCCATTTTGGCGCATCTTTTGGTGTTACATTTGCCCATGTTTTACCACCATCTTTACTTATACTAATCACACCGTCATCACTACCTGTCCATAATAAATCTTTTTCAACTGGTGATTCAGCCGCCGTGAAAATGGTACAATAATATTCTACACTCGTGTTGTCTTGTGTAATTGGTCCACCAGAACTTTTTTGTTTTGTTTTATCATCTGTTGTTAAATCTGGAGATAACATATTCCAGCTTGCACCTTCATTTTCTGTTGAAAATAAATGGTTACCTGCTGTGTATAATTTCTTTGGATTATGTGGCGAGAAGAAGATTGGATGGTTCCATTGGAAACGATACTTCATCGCTTCTGCACCAGCACCCATTGGATTATCAGGCCACACGTTGATCGTTCTATTCTCGCCTGTTTTATGGTCATATCTTGTGATCAATCCGCCATAAGATCCACCATACACAATATCACTATTCAAAGGATCAGCAACTATATAGCCACTCTCCCCACCTGCTGTTACGTCAAAATCGCTTTCGCCAATGAACGCACCATAAGTACTTGACTTAATTCTGAATGCAGAATTGTCTTGTTGTGCAGCTAAGATTCGGTAAGGGAAACTATTGTCCGTACTCAAACGATACACTTGTACGGTTGGCTGATTCATCATCGTACTCCAGTTTCTACCTGCATCCATACTCACTTGTGCACCACCATCGTCTGAAACAATCATTCTTTTCCCATTCTTAGGATCAATCCATAAATCATGATGATCACCATGTGGTGTTCTTAATGTGGTAAAGTTTTTACCCCCATCAGCAGACACCATAAAGTTTACATTAGGGCAGTATACTTTATTTTCATCCGCTGGATCAACAAATACTTTGGTGTAATACCAAGCACGTTGACGAATATTATTATCACTACTTGCTAATTCCCAAGTTTTTCCTGCATCATTGGATACATACAATCCACCATTTGCATTTTCAATCAATGCATACAATTTATCGGTATTTGATTTTGCAACCGCCACACCTACGATACCCCAAACACCTTTAGGTAATCCTTTGTTGTTTTTGATAGACGTCCATGTATTCCCACCGTCTGTACTCTTATACATACCAGAACCAGCACCACCACTTTCTAAACTGTAAGGTGTACGGATCAATTCCCATGTACCCGCATACATAATATCTGGGTTACTTGGATCAATGATTAAATCGCTCGCACCAGTTTGTGGATTCACATACAATACTTTTTTCCATGTAGCACCTCCATCTAAACTTTTGTATACCCCTCTGTTTTCATTTGGACCAAATAAATGACCCATCACAGCAGCCCATACAATATCTGGATTTTTAGGATGTACAATCAAGCGAACAATATGACGACCTTCTTTTAAGCCAATGTTCTTCCAGGTCTTGCCATCATCAGTTGACTTCCACATGCCTTCTAAACCTTCGCTCACATTACCACGCATGGAATTCTCCCCTTCGCCTACATAAACGATAGATTCATTCGATGGCGCAATTGCAATGGCACCAATCGTACCACCAAAATAGCCATCAGAAATATTTTTCCAGTTATTACCAGCATCGGTTGTTTTCCAAACACCACCGCCTGTTGCACCCATGTAAAATGTATTTACATCGGTATAAGAACCCACACCTGCTGCAGCACGTCCACCTCTGAACGGACCAACTAGTCTAAAACTTTGTGCTTTAATAATGGGATCTTGCGTCAATTCAACTGGTTTAATTGCTTCAGTTGGTTTTTTCTTTTGCGCTTGAGCAGGACTAATAGTAACTAGTCCAACCAATGCTGCAAATACAAAAAGTAGTTTTTTCATAATTGAAATTTATATTGAATAATCCTTGTTTGAATCGTCAAAATAACGAGCCCTCCGATCGGAGGGCTGCGTCATTATTTAATCGCTTCTATTTCTTTGAATTTTTTAATTGGTGTTGCTTCTACTAATTTTCTAAAGTCTGCCCAATCTTTTGCAAAGAATGCATTCACTTTTGTAACAACATCATCAGCTGCCACTTTCGCTTCAGCAATGGCACGATCTTCTTGAGCACCTGGCATAGAAGTCTTACCCATTACAAGCATACTTGCATTTCGGATAATACCAATTGGCGTGATCGTTGCAACGGTACCGTAACCTTGCTTCTCTTGTCTTTTGCCCACCATCATTTCTCTTAAGTTCTTCACTTTTTCAGTAATGGCTTTATGCACTTTATTCAAGCTATCCAAGCCTTTATCTTTTTTATCTTTCCACTCTGCTTTTAATTGAACTAAAATTAAATCTGCATCATCTAATTGGTCTTGTGCAGCATTGTATTTGTCTGCAACCACTTGCAATTGATCTAATAATTTATCCTGAGCAAGTACCACTTCATTTTTACTTGGAAGTCTTGGATCATCTGCCACTTCAACCATGGCTGAATCTTTCCAGTTTCCAGCAATAACCACTACTTTGTATTTACCAGGTAACACATCTCTACCTGTGAATTCTCTTTCTTCAGCAGGGCTTGCATCAGCTGGGCCTTCTGCCATTCTTCTGCCAAATCCACCGCCACCAGATTTTGGTGCACCCGCGCCTCTTTTCCCCTTTTGTTCAAAGCCCCAATAGCTTCTATTCAAACCAGTTGAATCTAATTTTACATTCAAATTTCTAATCACATTATCTGTTGCGTCTTTAATTTGCACTTTTGCTTTCTTCACAGTATCAGTTGAGTAAATTGAGATAGCCATACCAGTTGGTTTGTTTGGTGCATCCCACATACCCCATGTACTCCACTCATAAGGTGAATTCTTAATAGACAAATTGATTGCAGATGGAGGCACACTCATAAAGAATTTAGCAGTTTGTGCTTTTGCTAATTTTCTTAATGGTCTGATATCATCTAATACCCATAAGCTTCTACCAAATGTGGCGATCGCTAAATCCGCTTCTCTATCTTGAATTGCAAAATCATATGTTGACACAGAAGGATATCCGTTTTTCCATTGTTGGAATTGTACCCCATTGTCTAAACTGATATACATACCTTGTTCTGTTCCTACAAAAATCAAGTTTGGTTCAGTTGGATCTTGCAATACTGTTAATGCATAACCTGTGACTTTCTTTTCATCAATCATTCTTGTCCAAGTTTTTCCAGCATCTGATGATCTGAAAATATATGGAGCGAAATCACCTTGTCTATAATTATTCACCACCACAAATACTTCGTTTGCATTGTATGCAGAAGTTCTAATTTGAGGAATCCAAGCACCTTTAGGTAAACCAGTAATATTGGCTGTTAGATCTGTCCAAGTTGCACCACCATTGGTTGTCATTTGTACTTTACCATCATCGGTTCCAATATAGATTAGTCCTTTTTGTACCGCACTTGGCGCAATACAAATAATCGTACAAAAATTTTCTGCACCAGTAATGTCAATGCTCAATCCACCATTATTTGTTTGATCAATTTTAGCACTATCATTGGTGGTTAAATCTGGAGAAATCAATTCCCAAGCAGCCCCTTTATTAGTGCTCTTATGTAAAAATTGAGAACCAAAATAAATTGTTTTTTTATCAAATGGATCTTGTGCAATCGCAGCATTCCAGTTAAAACGTAATAATGTTTTTGCATCTGGTGCTGGAGGTCTGATAGAAGAAGATTGTCCTGTTACAGTGTTGTATCTTCCTACGCTTCCGCCTTGACTCATCGCATACACCCAATTAGCGTCTTCTGGATCAGGCATCGCATCAAATCCATCTCCGCCCCATAAATTATCCCAATCAAAATTGCGAATACCACCTTGTGTTGTTGTATAAGCAGGGCCTCTCCAAGAACCATTGTCTTGCATACCTCCCATCACATGATAAGGAATTTCATTGTCTACATTCACATGATAAAATTGTCCTACAGGAATTTTCTCATCAAACATCCATGTCTTACCACCATCACGTGTAATACCTATACCACCGTCGTTTCCGTCAATGATATATTTGTTATCGGTTGGATGAATCCAGAATGCATGGTGATCTGGATGGATGCCACTGTATGGAATAATGGTTTCAAAATTCTTTCCACCATCAATACTTTTTTGAACTGTTTGACTGATGTACCATAATGTATTTTCATTCAATGGATCGCTAATGATGTCTTGGAAATAGAAAGGACGATTGTCTACAATCGACTTTTGACCATTCACTAATTTCCAAGAATAGCCACCATCTTCACTCTTATACAATCCACTTTTCTTAGATTCTACCAAGGCATACACCACATTTGGATTTGAACGGCTAATCGTAATACCTACACGTCCTAAATCGCCATCAGGTAAACCATGTTCTTTTCCTAATTTGGTGAAATTTTTACCACCATCAATAGTCATGTACAATCCACTTCCCTTACCACCACTTTCTAAATGAAATGGGTTACGGTAGTGATGCCACATAGCCACAAATAATTTATTTGGATTAGACGGATCCATGATCATATCACCAGGACCAGAAGTGTCATTGGTGAATAAGATTTGATTCCATGTATCTCCACCATCTGTTGTTTTGTATACACCTCTATTTTTACTTTGACCATAAGGATTACCAATCGCACCTGCATACACTGTATTAGGATTAGTTGGGTCAATAATGACTCTATGAATATTTCTTGTTAACTCTAAACCCATGCGCTTCCAAGTTCTACCTGCATCCATTGTTTTGTAGATACCTTCTCCAATGCTGATTGAGTTTCTTGGATTACCTTCTCCAGTACCTACCCAAACAACGCTTGGATTAGATTGCTGAATAGCTAATGCACCAATATTTAAAATAGGTTGTTCGTCAAAAACTGGTGTCCAACTTACACCGGCATTGCTTGTTTTCCAAACACCGCCCGATGCAGCACCAATCCAGATATTATTTGGATTCGCAACTTCCGCATCAATGGTCGTTACACGTCCACTCATACTTGCTGGTCCAATATTTCTTGGCTTCCAATCTTTAAATACTTTGTTGATATCTACTTTTTCGGTTGTTGCTACTGGAGCAGCAGCAGCTTTCTTTACTTTTTGAGCATTTGCTTGACTCATTGTCAAAACAGTTGCCAATAGCATAGCACTAAGGGTAATAATACGCATATGAACTTTATTTTCTATTTAAAATAATGAAGTTCTAAGCTATTGCATTTTGCCCAAAAATCAATAAAAAATGGATAAACGTTGCGATGAACTTTGATTTAGAGCTTTTCGATGATGCCCGCTACACCCTGACCACCACCTACACAGGCTGTTACGATACCATATCGCTTATTCAATCGTTCTAAGTCATTGATTATCTGTACAGTTAACTTTGACCCAGTACATCCCAAAGGATGGCCTAAGGCAATTGCACCCCCATTGATATTGACTTTATTTTGATCTAAACCTAGGGTTCTAATTACTGCTAAGGCCTGAGACGCAAAGGCTTCATTGAGCTCAAAAAGGTCAATCTGGTCTAAATTCATGCCAGCTTGCTTCAAAACTTTAGGCACAGCTTCAATTGGTCCAATCCCCATAATTCTTGGATGCACCCCAGCCACTGCGCAATTCACCAATCTTCCTATTGGCTTAAGCCCTAAAGATTGCATTAAACGATCACTCATTACTACCACGAAGCTTGCACCATCACTTGTTTGTGAGGAGTTGCCAGCAGTCACAGTTCCTTTTAAAGCAAAAGCTGGTTTTAATTTTGCTAAAGCTTCTAAAGTCGTGTCTGCACGAACACCTTCATCCGTGTCCACTGTAAAGTTGCGTGTCGCTTTCTTATTGTTTTCGTTAAGATAAGTCTCAGTAATTTCAATTGGCAGGATGCCTTTTTTGAAATGACCATTGTCAATGGCTTGTTTCGCTTTTTGATGCGAAGCCAATGCAAAGGCATCTTGATCTTCTCTACTTACATTGTATTCATTGGCCACCGCTTCGGCAGTTAAGCCCATAGATAAATAAAAATCTGGCTCGTCTTTTGCAATCGAATAAGCTGGAACAGTTTTCCAACCTGCAGTGGGTACCATGGACATCGATTCTGTTCCACCTGCAATGATGCAATCAGCCATACCAGTTCTGATTTTAGCCGTCGCCATAGCGATACTTTCTAAACCACTTGCGCAATAACGATTAATGGTAATCCCTGGCACTTCTATACCCAACGCTTTTGCAGCAATGATTCTACCAAATTGTAAACCTTGTTCTGCCTCAGGCACAGCATTGCCCACAATCACATCGTCAATTAATTTGTATTCCAATGCAGGCAAGGATTTCATTAAACCTTGAATGAGTTCAATGGCCAATTCGTCTGAACGCATAAAACGGAAACCACCTTTCTTACTTTTGGTCACTGCAGTTCTAAAACCCGCTACGATATAAGCTTCTTGCATAAAAAAGTCTTTAATTGACACCCTAAATGTAGGCTTTTTTATAAACAGTTGTTTATGCAACTAAATATTTCATTGTAAATTTGAGGCATGATCTATCCGATAATCAGAAACACCCTGTTTTTACTCCCTCCTGAAACTGCACACAATGTTTCTATGAAGGGCTTAGATATGGCTGCAGCATTCCCCATATTGAACACATGGTTAAGCAACCTTTTTCAAGTGCAGGATCCAAGTTTATCCAAGACCGTTTTTGGTTTGCATTTTCCAAATCCAGTTGGCCTTGGAGCAGGATTTGATAAAAACGCAGCGCATTTAGATGCATTGGAATTGTTAGGTTTTGGATTTGTAGAAATTGGTACAGTGACACCTAAACCACAAGCTGGTAATCCACAACCAAGATTGTTTAGAATCCCAGATCAAAAAGCATTGATCAATCGTATGGGGTTTAACAATGATGGTGTAGATGCCATTGCAAAAAGATTAAAAGAAAGAAAATCAACTACGCAATCCAAATTAATTATTGGTGGCAATATTGGAAAAAATAAAGTCACTGAAAATCAAGATGCTTGGAAGGATTACTGCACCAACTTTAAAGGCCTTGAGGAAGTGGTAGACTATTTTGTCGTGAATGTAAGTTCTCCGAATACGCCTGGCTTACGTGAACTACAAGAAAAAGAAGCTTTGAGAAAAATATTTTCTGAACTACAATTGATCAATCAAAATAACAAACCGATCCTTTTAAAAATTGCACCCGATTTAGAAACAAGTGCATTGGACGATATCATTGCATTGACTTCGGAAGTGAAAATTGATGGATTGGTATCAAGCAATACCACACTGGATCGTAGCCTTTTAAACGAAGCGAATACAATACGCGCAAAAGCCATTGGCGCAGGTGGATTAAGTGGACTACCTCTACTCAACAAGTCGAACCAAGTATTGGAATATCTATACAATGGCATTGGTGACAGACTACCTATTATTGCAAGTGGTGGTATTTTCAAACCAGCAGATGCAAAAGCAAAAATGGATGCAGGGGCTAGTTTAGTGCAAGTATGGACTGGATTTATTTATGAAGGTCCTGGCATTGTAAAAAACATCTTACAAGCAATCAAGCATTAAATTATAATTCATGTTGACCATTCAAAGTTTTTGTTTCAATGCATTTCAGGAAAATACATTTGTCATTTTTAATAGTGAAAGAGAAGCGATCATCGTTGACCCAGGTTGTTATTTAAAACATGAGCAAGCGCAACTTGCCAACTTCATTTCAGACAATCATTTGACGCCAACCTTATTATTGAACACACATTGTCATTTAGACCATGTATTTGGTAATAATTTTGTGAGTGAAACTTATGGATTAACTGCTTTATTTCATCAGAAAGAACAAGCAGTCATTGACCGATTACCAGAAGGTGGAGCAAGATGGGGTGTTCCGACAGAAGCGTACAAAGGGAAAGTCCAATATATTCAACAAGATGAATTGATTCAATTTGGAAAAGATGTTTTCAAGGTACTTGAGACACCAGGACACTCACCAGGCAGTGTTTGTTTTTACCATGAAGCACAAGATTTTTTGATTGGAGGAGATTTGATTTTCAAAGATGGCGTTGGCAGAACAGATCTGCCAGGCAGTAATCCATTAGATTTAATCAAAAGTATCCAAACGCAGATCTTTCCATTACCAGATACAATGACCATCTATTCGGGCCATGGACCATCCACCACTTGGGGTAGAGAAAAAAAGGCAAATCCCTATATATTACATTTAATGAAGGGCTAAAACCTGTTCCCAGTAGGTCATAAATAATTATCTAGTTAACAATTAATTAATATTATACTACCCAACTCTTATGCTTATTAAAGGGTATTTTTGTTTAATAATTTATGGAAAATAGCCCGATCAAAATACTCATTGCAGACGATGAACCAGATATCATCGAAATTATAAGCTTCCACTTGAACAAAGCAGGTTATGAAGTTGAATCTGCTAAAGACGGAAGCGAAGCCATTGAGAAAGCAAAACAATTTAATCCAGATTGCATCATTTTAGATGTCATGATGCCTAAGCGAAACGGTTTTGAAGTTTGTGAATATTTAAGAAGCAACAAGCAGTTTGATAAAACTTTAATTGTATTGTTAACCGCATTGAATGACGAAGCTTCGCATATCAAAGGTTTAGAATTAGGAGGAGATGATTTTATCAATAAACCTATTAGTCCAAAAGTGATAATTAGCAGAATTAGTGCTTTGTTTAGAAGGATACAGCCTGCTACTTCAGAAACTAAAACTTTACAAATTAAAGACCTTGTCATAGATTCAGAACAATACAAAACTGTTTTAAATGGTGTGGTGCATATTTTGGCTAAAAAAGAATTTGAATTACTTTATTTATTAGCAGCACAACCAGGTCGAGTATTTCTAAGAAACGAGATCTTATCTCAGGTTTGGGGTAACGATGTGATTGTTGGGGATAGAACCATTGACGTGCACATTAGAAAAATAAGGGTTAAATTAGGTATAGAATGTATTACGACTGTTAAAGGAGTTGGATACAAATTTGACTACTAGGTTAAACAATCAGATTCAAAGTACATTCAAAAAGAATTGAATACCTTTGTTTTAGATTTTCATCACAACATGTTTAAAGAAAAAAATCTTTCGCCAAAGCAATTGGCATTGCTTACTGCATTAATCTTGTCAAGCTTGATTGCATTGAGTGTATTTGTATTAATTACAAATTGGAAATTACTGTTGGCTTATTTCATTGCTTGTTTCATTGTGATTTATCTTTTGGTAAATCAAATACTAGAATTATTTATTTACAAAAAAATAAAACTTATTTATAAGCTAATTTCTTACACTAAAGCCAATAAAAGAGAAGAAGCCTTTCAAAAATATTTATTGCCCCGTAAAGGCATTGATGAGGTAAGAGAAGATGTTGAAAAATGGGCTGCACAAAAAGCGGATGAAATTCAACAACTGCAATCCAATGAACAATTTAGAAAAGAATTTCTACAAAACTTGTCTCATGAAATCAAAACACCCATTTTCGCAATTCAAGGTTATTTAGAATTATTGTCAGATGGCGCATTAGATGACCCAATACTTAGTAAAAAATTTATTGGGCAAGCGGAATCAAATGTTCAACGTCTAGTAAGCCTTTTGAATGACGTGGACCTGATCACCAACTTAGAGATCAACAAAGATTCTATTTTGAAACAGCATTTTATCATGCAAGATTTGATTACAGAAGTGGTTCAAAACTTAAATGTCAAATTACTGAAAAAAAATATGCAATTTCAATTCAAAAAAGGGAGTGAACTGCCTATTGAAGTTTTTGCGGATAAAAATAAAATTTATCAGGTCTTAGTGAATGTCTTTTCGAATGCAGTTAAATATGGTAAAATAGATGGAGAAATTACTGCAAGCGTGTACCATTTAGAAGATAAAAAAATCTTGATTGAAATTACTGACAATGGTATTGGAATAGATGAAGCCCATATTCCAAGATTGTTTGAGCGTTTTTACAGAACAGATGATGCAAGAAGCAGAGATATTGGAGGTTCAGGACTTGGTTTAGCCATTTGCAAGCATATTATAGAAGCACATGGTGAAAATATCCATGTTAGAAGCCAATTGAGCGTGGGTACCACCATTGGATTTACATTGCCTCAATAGCAGCTAGTGCTTTTTCCCTAATAATTTCGTTTCTTTGTATTCTAAAAATTTTTAATGCAAACTATTCTTGTTACCGGTGGCTGTGGATTTATTGGCGCGCATACTATTGTTGATTTAGTTGAAAATGGATTCAATGTAATCTCTATTGATAATTTATCTAGGGCATCAGATGATTCTTTATTGGGTATTGAAAAAATAACAGGTAAGAAAATTAAAAATTACAAAGTCAACTTAACTGATAAAGCAGCCACAGAAGGGGTATTTATTGCCAACCCTGACATTGTGGGCATCATTCACTTTGCTGCATACAAAGCAGTTGGAGAATCTGTTGAAAACCCTTTAGATTATTACGAGAATAATATTAGCTCCCTAGTACATTTATTACAGATGGCTGTAAAATACAATGCACCGCATTTTATCTTCTCTTCTTCTTGCACTGTTTATGGCAACCCTGACACCATTCCAGTTACAGAACACACGCCATTGCAAACAGCTGCTTCTCCTTATGGTGCCACCAAGCAAATGGGAGAAACCATTGTGAAAGATGCCGCAATTGCACATCCATTATCAACTATCTTACTCAGGTACTTTAATCCAGTAGGAGCACATCCTTCAACTGCTATTGGAGAATTGCCTATTGGCCGACCACAAAATTTAGTGCCTGCCATTACACAAACTGCTATAGGTAAATTACCTAAGATGCAAGTACATGGCGCCGATTACGATACACGTGATGGATCTTGTATCAGAGACTATATTCATGTTTGCGATATTGCACATGCACATACGCTTGCTATTCAATATTCAATGAAAAACAATCAACCGAATAGTTGTGAAGTATTTAATCTTGGAACAGGGAATGGTATTACTGTATTAGAAGCCATCCATGCTTTTGAAAAAGTATCTGGTGTGAAATTAAATTATGAGATTGGTCCACGCAGAGCAGGAGATATTGTTTCTATATATGCCAACAACGATCATGCAGTCAAACAATTAGGATGGCATTGTCAATATGATTTGGAAGACATGATGCGCACAGCCTGGGAGTGGGAACAAAGCTTAGCGAATTAATGCTGCACCAACATTTTTTCGGCGTTCTCAGCCATTTGTAATGCTTCGATAAATTCTTCGATTTCTCCATTGACTACAGCATCCAAATTATATGAAGTCACATTCACACGGTGGTCTGTAACCCTTCCCTGTGGCCAGTTATAGGTTCTAATTTTTGCACTTCTATCTCCAGTGCTCACCAATGTTTTACGGTGTCTTGAAATTTCATCTTCTTGTTTACGTACTTGTTCTTCAAATAATTTTGTACGCATCATGCCCATTGCTTTTTCACGGTTGCCTAACTGTGAACGCTCTGTTTGACAAATGATCACTGTACCTGTTGGAATATGCGTCAACATGACTTTGGTCTCCACTTTATTTACGTTCTGTCCACCCGCACCACCACTTCGAGAAGTTTCCATTTTCACATCTGCCGGATTCAATACAAAATCTACTTCTTCCGCTTCTGGCATCACAGCTACAGTAGCTGCTGAAGTATGCACGCGACCCTGCGTTTCGGTACTAGGCACTCTTTGCACACGGTGTACGCCACTTTCAAATTTCATGGTACCATACACATCTTCACCCACTACTTCTAATATCACTTCCTTATAGCCGCCTACGGATCCTTCGCTCTCACTTGCAACCGCCACCTTCCAACCTTTTTTCTGACAATACCTTGTATACATCGTCAATAAATCTCCTACAAATAAACTTGCTTCATCTCCTCCTGTTCCAGCTCTTAATTCAATGATTGCATTCTTGTCGTCCTGAGGATCTTTTGGAATCAATAATTTAGTCAACTCTTTTTCTAAAGCTTCTTTTTCTTCATCTAATGCAGGCATTTCCATTTTTGCCAATTCGCGCATATCTGCATCATCTCCATTTAAAGACTCTTTTGCAAATTTATGTTCTGCCAACACTTTCACATAACGCTCATAAGGAATGACGATCTTCTCTAAAGAACGGTATTCCTTACTGTATTTACCAAATTCGGATTGGTTATTGATGATTTCTGGATTGGTCAAAGCCACCCCTACTTGGTCAAATCTTGCTTTTATGGCTTCTAATTTATCTAACATAGTTATTTTGCTGTGCGCAAAAATAGCTATTTTAGTTGTCAATAAAAAGGATACC
>Ga0114975_10001481_pt1 | contig 16736 bp, 14 predicted proteins | sample S_130626_EF_Meta_FD_87031 | JGI IMG/M metagenome (GOLD analysis project Ga0114975, IMG submission 87031) | Freshwater microbial communities from Lake Simoncouche, Canada to study carbon cycling - S_130626_EF_MetaG | ecosystem: Environmental > Aquatic > Freshwater > Lake | place: Lake...
CGCGCAACTTGTCAATGGAGCCACCGAAGCCAAGCTTCGTCGAGATGACCTTCATCTCCTCCTGAATGTCGGCCCACTCCTGCAGACCGATCTCGTGGAGCTCCTTCGGATCGAGCTGCAGACCGGTCCAGCTGCGAATGGCCACCTTGTAGAGCTCAGCGCCGTTTGGCGCAGAGCATAGGCCCGGCACCTCGCGCGCCTTGGTGCGGTAGCTACCGCTCACCGCCTCGTAGTAGCGCTTGATCTGAGGGTCGACGTATTCAGCGACGATCTTCTCGAGCTCGGCTCGCTCAGCGTCGCCCGCAACGTTGGCGGCGGTGACGATCGGCGATTGTGCCGTTGGGATCGCCATCAGGCCTTCGAGCTGAACGATCAGTCGCTCCGTCGAAATCTTGGAGGCAACAAGGCCGCACTTCTCCGCCTCATGCACGCGCGCAATGGCTTCGTCCATGAACTTCGGGAAGGCCTTGAGTCGGCTCACCAGCTTGGCGAACTTCTCAGGCGTCTTCGCATCCTGGAAGGAGACGATCTGCGGCAGGAGGGTCTGCACCCCGTCCATGTGGTCGACCGAGGAGAGAAGGTCCATGCGGTGATCGTCCTTCTCGATGGCGATTGAGCCACCGACGGCAATCAGGTCGCGCGTGATCTTCCACTCGATGTCGAGCCCCTCGTCGCCAATGGCTTTCGCCGCCTTCGAATACTTCTCCCACATGGCGCGGTCGCGCAGGCGCGAAGCGTCGGAGGTGTCGTCGAGGGCGCCGTCGTTGACCTCAATGCCGAGGAAGGTTCCCCAGATTGGAGAGTGCGAGAGCATCTCCTTCCAAAGGTCGTCGGCGAGGGTCTTTACGGCCTGGTCGTTCGCTGAGAGTGGCTTCGACACGATCTGGGCTCCTCCCCGGGGTTCCGGGACTCGCGCGCCCAAGGGCTGGGCGCCTCCCGCTCAGGATACGGCTTGTGCCCCTTCTCGGGGGTGACGGGGGCGCAGGGCGAGATGCAAGAGGAGTCCGAGTGGCCCAAACATGAGGGCGAGCGTCAACGAGGCGATGCGGAGTGGCGCACCGACACCTCGGCTGATGCCATCGAGCCAAATGAATCGCCCTGCGATGAGGTCGAAGGCGAGCACGTGAAGCCACACGGCAAGACTCCCCTCAGGGGTTGCGAGTGAGGCAGAGATTGCGCTCAGCGTTGGGTTGAGCAGTGTTCCGAGAATGGCTCCAGCACTTGGGATCACGAGCGCTGCATACACCAGTCCAATCGCAACGACGGGCCACGGCGTCAACATGGTACGTCGGGTGATCTCTGCGTTTGGGCGAACCGCCATCAGGAACCAGAACGGCCCAACGCCAATCGTTGCGACGAGGAAGAGTGCGCTCAATACTTCAGGTGCGAGGTTCATCATCAACTCCTTCCTTCACTTCGTTCTCGGTAACGCCCCAACCCATCGAGCTGAGATCGAGTTGTGCCGCATCGCGGGCGGGCGGCTCGGCGCCGAGATGCCCCTCAAGATCGGCGAGCCGCGGTGCAGCCAGGCGGGAGAGCGCAGCAACGCGGTCGGCGGCGAGCAGGTGCCAGTTCCCCGCCTCCCATGCGGCACTCAGTCGCTCGTCGCGCTCCAGGCGCAGTTGCAACAGCGGGACGAGTGTCGGAGCAAGAACAAGGAGGCGCACAACTTCGCGGTCGCTTGCAATCAGTGTGTGGCGCTGCAAGAGCAGTTCGCCGATGGGGAGCGGTCCCGTAACGACCTCGCAATAGAGGAGGACCCGGCCGCGTCGGTAGAGGACCGCATCGACGGCGTCGTAGGCGGCACGATCGGAACGAAGACGCAGCGGTGGCGACGAATCAATTGGATCGACGGTGGTGCGCGCGCCAAGGGTGCGCCCGGCGACAAGCGTGGATGCCAGTGCAGGCGCAACGGAAACATGCAGTCCCATGCGGGGGCCCAACTCAAGCAAGCCAGCAATCGTTGCCATGCGCTCCTCTTCGATGACATCCAGAGCACGGAGTGGGCGTCGCACCCCATCAACCACACGCGTATAGGCATCTAGCATCGTGCTGCGCAGCTCTGGGCTCATGCCGACCAGATCGGCATCGAGTGCCACGAGTGCCTCGTCGACGCCCTCCCCTGCCTCGGTGGCGCTAACGAGCGCAAAGGCGACGGCATCGGCGCGGTCAGCAGCTGGGGCTGCCAGACGCTCACGCTCAGCGCGCCCTTCCACAAAAATGCGCCCCTCAGCCACGGCGATCAGTTGATCAAACGATCCGGCGGGCCGCAGCTTCGCATGGAGATCGACAACGCCGCGCAGCTCTTCGGCGAACGCTGCCGCGTCGAGCAGCTCCCCCGTTGCATGCGCCGCGCGGGCACGGGCCGCGGCATAGGCAGGGAGGAGCTGTCGCGGCGTGACGGGCTCGCCATGGGCAACGACAAGATCGCTCATGAGGGCAATCTGGCTACGTGGCTGAAGCCCCTTGGCCCCTGGTTCGCTCAATCGCACGGTGACGATAAGACCAGGGGTGCGGTCATCGTCAAAGCGACGGGTAACGGTACCCGCGCCGCCAGCAAGGCTGATCGCCGTTAAAACGCCGGCTAACTGTTCAGGGTGATCATCAAGATCAACTACCAGGAGTGGGTCGTGGAGCATGAGTGGATTCATCGCAACAAGGAGGCGCGCCAAAGCGGAAGCGATCGTTACCGCATCGTTGGATTGCAGCGCGACAAGGAGTAGGTCGGAGTCGCTCTGCTCACCCGCCCATCGCGCGGCGATCGCCCGTTCGCTGCGCTCATCGGCGCTACCGCCCACGGTGACGCGCAAGAGCGCGACACGAATCGTCGGAGTGCGCGTCACGAATGTTGCCAGTGATGCGCGCGCCGCGGCTCCGCCGCGCACGACGATCGCGCCACCCCCCGGATAGGTCAATGCGGAGAGATCGCTGCTCATGGTGAGCTGCGACGGGAGAGGCTGAGCGGTCAGGTAGATTCGTCGACGGGCATCAATGGCGTCGAGCAGCGCCTGCCATGGAGCGATCTCCCACCAGGTTCGCCCGGCGCGCTGTGGGCGAGCCATCGCCGCCGCAGCTTCAGCCAGGGTGAGGCGCAGTGCCCCCAGCATCACCGCGCTCTCGCTCGAGCGCTCCAAGGCGCTACTCAACGCATCAAGCGAGCGCAGCTGCCGGGTGCTCCAGCGCGCCGCAGCCCCGTCGACCGCGCCAGCGAAGCGGGCATCCACTCTGGCTCGAACTGCAGGTTCAAGGAGCGCAGCCGAAGCGACCTCGTTGGGGAGCATGGTTGCGGCATCACCACCACGTCGCCCGAGCGCACGGCAGGCGGCACAGGTGGCGCGGCGCGCAGTTGGCTGCCCACGCTCCTGGTCGGCATCGAGCGCCTCCTCCCAGCGCCACGCGGCAACGCGAACGGCCTGCCCGCATGCAGCACAGCTGCTCTGCCATCCAGCGTCGAGCGCTTCAGAGGCAGCGGCCAATAGATCCGCCGCGGCCGCCTCGTAAGCACGCACCGTTGGTGGCCGGAGCTCGGCGGCAATCGTCCACTCATCCATCGCGTCGCGCGCATGCAGAACACTGCGGAGCTTTCGATGCGCACTTGCTAGTGCCAAGGCACCGGCGCGCGCGGTGAGATCAACCGTCAGTTGGTCATCTGCGGATTTAGCGGGGCTCGTTGCGGACGGCGCGAGTGCGGCGGTAAGTCGGGCGGCGCTGCGATCCACGTGAACGCCCTCCGCCTACCTTCGACTAATCGTCGTTGTTGCTTCCAGCCTCTTCGCTCTCAGGAAGGAATGCGTCATCAGAGGTCTTCTCTGGCGGCTCAACGCTTGGTCGCTCTGCGACTGGCGTCTCCTCTTCGTACGTATCCTCATCATCGTCGCCGAAGCCCTCGTCATCACGGAAGAACGAGCCCTTCGTGTATGGGCGCTCGTCACTGGTGCGCGTGGCGGTTGGGAAGGAGACCTTACCAACATTGCCGGCGCTCACGTGCTCTTCGCGAATGATGATACGAATGTCGCCACCGCTGATGGAGGTGATTCCCGAGGTGTAGCTATTGCCATCGCCGATGAGCTTCACGAGTCGTGCAGCGATGCGCGGCTCAACGCGACCGATCTCAACTCCGTTCGCCTTGGCGATCAGTCGATTGCCGAGAACGATCAGCTCAACCGAGTCGCCAGGATTTACCTGCGCGAGAGTTCCGGCGTCGGCAACATTCGTGAGTGCGGCGAACCCGGTGGTGCCCGCCTCTTGAATGAAGATGCCAGCAGGCGTCGTCGCCCCTTCGGTGCTCGCGGTGGTCTTCTTGCCAACCTGCTTGATGAGACCCTTCAGGCGCTCAAGGTTGCGCTCGGCGATGCGATTGAGTGGATCGAGTGCGAGGGTTGCCTGGTACTCCTTCTTGGAGCCGGCGAGGTCGCCCTGCTCCCAGAGGCACTTGGCGAGACGGTTCTGTGCCTCGACGCGCTCCTCAACCTTGATGGTGTCGCCGAGGGCGAGGATTGCCGTGTTCGCTTCGCTCGCATCCTTCCAACGTCCTTCGGAGGCGGCCTTCAACGCGATGTCGGCCTGCTCCTTGGCGGTGCGGCTCGGCTTCTGGGTGGTTGGGGTCTCGTTGGCGAGGGTCACGGGCGCCTCCTCAATTCAGTGCATGCGGGCTGATGCCCCCCGCTCTGCTGTTGCGGAAGGATAGCCGATCGCTAGCGACCGACCCCGATCCAGAGGAGGGCGACCCCGGTGGCGAGCGTGAGCGCGAGGATTTCGAAGATCAGGCGAGGATCGCGGCGCTCCCCCTCGGGGGTCGCCGCCCAAATCTCACGGGCATAGAAGAGGACGGCGAGACCCGCCGGACCAGCTAGTCGTGCGACGCCGACCGAGGCGAATAGGATGGATGCTGCGCCGTTCAGCGCCGCAGCGCCGAGGGCATCACGCACGATGGCCGAGGTTCGCTCGCGTCGAAGGCTCGACATACCTGCAGCAAGGAGGGCGGCGACTGCGGCGCTCCCGATGCCAACGGCCAGGACGGCGAGGGGTCCAACGGGGTCGGGACGTGCCGACGGGGTGCTCGGGAGGGTCACGATCCCTGGCACCAGGGCGGAGATCCCAATAGAGGCGGCAAAGAGGACCAGGGTAAAGACGGCCAAGCTGACCACACGATCGCGGTGGAGCGAGCCATTGCTGCTGCGGCGCAGGCGCAGCTGCCACTCAATAACGGCGCGAAGGATGCCGATCCCTGCGGTGATCGCAATCACGGCGCCGATCCCCGTTGGGACGAGACGCACCACGCCGGCAATGGCGAGGGCGATGAGGCCACCGAGCACCACCTCAGTGCCCATCGGTAAGTCACGAACCTCGGCACGGCGGACGGCGTTCACCCCAACGGCACCGAGCAGGGCGGCGCCAGCGCCAGCCAAGACGGTTCCAGGGCCGGTCGCGAAGTGGGCGACACCTGCAGCGACGGCAACCGCAACGATCGTCTCAGCCCAGGGGCGCGAGACCTCAACCTCACCGAGCTCTGCCGCCGTATCGGTGAGGGCGGCGAGGCGCGCCGTAGCGAGGGAGCGGCCGCGGCGACGGGTCGATGGTGATCCAGTCATATGGTCAGGGTAGCGCGAGCGGGGGCTCCCGCGTAGACTCCTCGTGACCGCAGGAGCCGGCGCACAGCATTGGAGGGCAGCATGCTCCACCTCTCACGACTCATCGGGCAGCCCGTTCGAGACAGCAGCGCCGACGCGATCGGCGTTATTGACGACCTGATCGCTGCAGTGGGCACAAGCCACCCCCCGATCACCGGACTCGTGGTCCGAACTGGGCGTCGCCGTATCTACCTTGGCTGGAGCAGCGTGGAGCGCATGGACGCCGCCGGGGCAACGATCTTGGCCACCCGCGTCAACATCAGCCGCTTCCGCCGCCGCGAAGACGAGATCCTGCTGAAGGGCGACCTCCTCGATAAGCAGATCGTCGACATTGACGGACGCAAGGTGGTGCGCGCCAACGACGTGATCCTTGACTTCGTCGAGGGGGCCATGCGCCTCGTTGCCGTTGATGTTGGCACCGCCGGACTACTGCGCCGCCTTGGTCTTCCTGACACCTGGATCAATCGACTCTCAGGCGAGCAGTCGCGCGTCGCCTCGTACATTGATTGGGAGGATGTCGATCCGCTCGGCTCCACCATCGCAAGCGTGCGACTCCGCGTGCCGCACGCCGGTCTCTCCGAACTGCACCCAGCCGATCTTGCGACCATTGTTGACCAGCTCACGCCGCGCGATCGCGCCGACATCTTCAGCACACTGGATGAAGAGGTGGCCGCTGAGGCGCTCGAGGAGTTGGAGCCAGAGACGCGCACCGACCTGCTTGAAGACTTGGAGCCCGAGCGCGCCGCCGATCTGTTGGAAGAGATGAGCCCAGACGAGGCGGCTGACGCTGTCGCCGAACTTTCTCCCGTGAGCCGCAAGGAGATCTTGCGCCTGATGACGAAAGAGGAGCGCGATGACGTGCAGGAGCTGTTGGCGCACCCAGAGAAGAGCGCCGGCGGTCTCATGACGACCGAGCATGTGGCGCTACGCCCACAAGCAACTGTCGCTGAAGCGCTCGCCGCCATTCGCCGTCACGAGCCCGATGCTGAAGTTGCCTTCGCCGTGTATGTGGTCGATGGCAAGCGACGCCTCTTGGGTGAGGTGACGCTACGCGACCTCGTGCTTGCCGCACCGAACACCACTGTTGGCGAGCTGATGGAAGACGAGCCGGTCGCCGTTGAGCTGTTGGCGCACTCCGATGAGGTTGCACGCGTTGTCACGCGCTACGGCCTGGTCGCCCTCCCCGTGGTCGATGCCAACCATCGACTCATGGGCGTCATCACCGTGAGCGACGCGCTCTGGGATGTGCTCCCCGAGGAGTGGCGCCGCGAGATGCCACGTCGACTGCATGCCGACAGCCTCGCCGCGGCCGGACCACAAGAGCTGCCCACGCGCACAACGGCGAAGCGCGGCGCCAAGGCGCCAGCGAAGTCACGCAAGCCACAGCCGCGCAAGAAGAGCTCGGTGAAGCGTGGCTAGCCTCGGCCTGCGCGATCTCTTTCGCCGTCGCCGCGGGCCACTCGCCTTCTTGGCGGTTGTTGGACCTGGGCTGATCGCGGGGGTCGCCGGAAACGATGCAGGCGGCATCACCACCTACGCCACCCTCGGCTCGCAGACCGGGCTGCGCTTCCTGTGGATTCTGCCGCTCACCGCACTGCTCCTTGCGCTGGTGCAAGAGTCGGTGGCACGCCTCGGCGTTGTCACTGGGCAGGGCCTCTCCGACCTGATTCGCGAGCGCTTTGGCGTGCGCTGGGCCCTCTTCGCCATGGTCGTCTTGCTGCTCGCCAATCTTGCGAACACGGTGGCGAACGTTGCCGGTGCCGCATCGGCGATGGCGATCTTCAATGTGCCGATCCTGCTGACCGCGCCACTCTCCGCCCTCATCGTCTGGTTGCTCGTGGTCTACGGCAGCTATCGCAGCGTGGAACGAATCTTCTTGGCGCTCACCGCCGTCTTCCTGGCGTACATCGCCGCCGCTCTCTTGGCGAACCCAAACTGGGCGGCGGTCGCCTCGTCACTCACGACGCCGAGCCTGGCTGGCGTTTCGGGAGCCGAGATGCTCCTGTTGGTGGCGGTCGTCGGAACCACCGTGACGCCGTACATGCAGTTCTACCTGCAGTCCGCCGTTGCCGAAAAAGGGATCGGCGTCGAGGAGCTTGCTGCCGCGCGCGCCGACGCGATCCTCGGCTCCATCTGGACGAACTTCATCGCTGCCTGCATCGTGATTGCCACGGCGGTCGCCCTCGGATCACTCGGTAAGCCGATCGGCTCAGCGGCGGAGGCGGCGGTCGCCCTTGCGCCGCTCGCTGGCGAATTCTCGAAGATCCTCTTTGGCGCTGGCCTCTTTGGAGCGAGCCTGTTGGCGATGGCGATCATGCCGCTCACCACCGCCTTCGCCCTCTCCGAGGCGTTCGGATTCGAGTCCGGCGTTGATAAGCGCCTGAGCGAGGCGCCAATCTTCTACGGCATCTTCACCGCGATCTTGGCGATTGGCGCAATTGTGGTGATGCTTCCTGGCTTGAACCCGATCGGCGCGATCATCAGTAGCCAGTACCTACAGGGGCTCTTCCTGCCGATCGTGCTCGCCTTCATCGTGAAGCTCACGAGCAGCAAGTCGCTCCTCGGTGAGCACGTCTCGCCACGCTGGTTGCGCCTGGTTGGCTGGAGCTCCGTTGCGATCCTCGCCGTGCTAAACGTGGGGATCGTGCTGGTCAATATCCTCGGACTCGCCGCCTAGGCGAGTCGTTCCGCGCTATGGCGCGACGGGTGGCCCTTCGTTGAGGTGACCGGCCACCGGCCCAAAGTACGGTGCGAGCCAGGCCTTCGTGCAGCTGATGGTGGAGGCGAGCTTCGCCGCCGTTGGAGCGAATCGCATCTTGGCTCCGGCAAGCGCACACTTCTTCGCGCTGTCAGTTCCGCCCGTCATCAGAAGTGACTTCCAGCCACCTGCCACATCGGGACCGAGCTCAAGTGCCGGCTGCGCGAATGCAATCACGTTAAAGATTGCGTCAACATTTGCGCGCGTAATGGTGCCGCGCACGAGTGGCGGCCCCTTCGGGTACCAACGGAGATCCATCAAGGAGGCCAGTGCGGCAGCACTGTATCGCCCCGCCTCGAGCACTCGTAAAGTGATGCCCGCTACGAGACGTGGGTGACGCAGCGCGCGTGGCCCCACGTCGTCGTACTTGCGCGAACGACCGAATCCGGTCCACAGGCTGCTCGGCACGCGGAACGAGCAGCTCTCCTTTGTAGCGGCGCTGAGCGGAATCGTGATGTCGCACGATCCCTCAACGAAATAGGGGCTGGTGGTACGCACCGTCTTGGTGGTGCTTGGCTCCTTGCAGTTCGCATAGTTCCATCCGATCACCTTGCTGCCCGGGTAGTTGTCGGCGCGGCCCGGTCGCAAGAAGAGCAGGTCGCCATACATTGCGTTCGAGGCAAGCATCCGATCGAGATAGGAGGAACCGCTCCCCTTGATCTTTCGAATGGCATTGGAGCGGCAGGCGGCGAACCTCGTCTTCTCATCCAACTGCACGATGGTGTCGGCGGGGGCAATTTGATCGAGCTTGGCACCCATGATGTCGGAGGTTCCGAACGTGGTTAGGGTCCAGTCATCAATTTCGATGCCGAGTCCCCAGGCGATGTTCTGTCTCATCAAATCTGCAGCCACGATGCTTCGCTCCCAGGCAAGCTTCTTATCCCACGCTGTTCGCTGGCTCGCGGTCATGTTGGAGCGCGCGCACTGCTGGGCGCGCACGATCATTGCGTTGATCTTGTCGGTGAAGATCTTGGAGCCTGCTCGACAGAACGATTTCGCAAGTGCTGGCTTCAGAGGGAAGCCATAGAGATCTCGCGGAATGCTGTACGCAGCGGTCTGGCCGCTGAACGGATCAACTGTGAGGATCATGATCACATCGGTGCGCTCGGAGCCGAGCTGATCGCGCGGTACGCCGGCATCTTTGTCGTTGGTTGGTGACCAGGTCCAGTTGGTAGCGTTGACCGTCCCCTTGCCGCAACGCTCAGCAGTCTTGTCCTTAAGGGGGCCGGAGCAGCGCTTATCACTGCCGAGGAAGAGAAGCGTATAGCGGCCGTCGGTGCCGAGGATGTTGGTGGGGGTGGCGGCAGCGGGGCTTGGCGGCGTGCTCGCCCAGATGACCGTTGCAGCAAAGATCGTTGCCAGCAGGGTGACGGCGAGCGCGTATGGGCGGGCGGAACGGATCACTACATCATCACCAGGCCGCCGTCGACGCCGAGCACCTGCCCGGTGACGTACGAGGCCTCACGTGATGCGAGGTAGATCACCGCGGCGGCAATCTCGTGTGGCTCGCCGAAGCGGCCGAGTGGCGTTGCGGTCTTGACTCCCTCTTTGATCGCCTCTGGTAGATCGGCGGTGAGCTCGGTGACGATGAAGCCTGGTGCCACCGCGTTCACGGTGATGCCGCGGCTCGCCACTTCGCGGGCGGTCGCCTTGGTGAGGCCGATCATGCCGGCCTTCGCCGAGCTGTAGTTCGCCTGACCAGCGTTCCCCGCCTGCCCAGAGACGCTCGTGATGTTCACGATACGGCCGCTCTTGGCGCGGAGCATCTCCTTCACCGCCGCCTTGGTCATGTAGAAGGCGCCCGAAAGATTCGTATCGATGACCTCGCGCCACTGCTCTGGTGTCATGCGCAAGATGAGTGTGTCGCGGGTGATGCCCGCGTTGTTGACGAGCAAGTCGACCTTGCCAAACGACTCCATTGCCTTCGCGACCACGGCGACCGCACTATCGGGATCGGCGGCGTCGGCCTGCATGGCAATCGCCTTGCGACCCTTGGCGGCGATCTCGGCAACCACGGCGTCGGCAGCCGCAGTGTTCCCCTTGTAGGTGATCAGCACGTCGGCGCCTGCATCGGCGAGGGCAACGGCGATCGCGCGGCCAATGCCGCGGGCACCTCCGGTGACGATGGCGGCGTATCCGTTGAGCTCAAACATGGAACCTCCTCACTAGGGCTGTTGTGGGTAGTGTCGCGCTTAGCGGCGCTTTGCGTCTAGCAGCGCCTTGAGCGCCGCGGGCACCACCGCCGCCTTCGCTCCCCCCTCGGGGCGCTTGATCTTGATCGCCGCCGTATCTACCGAGGCCGCGCGGGACCCGTTGGCAGGGTCGGCATCCCAGCGGGTGACGAATGCGCCTGAGGTGTAACCGCCGCCAAATGCGACGGTACAGAAGACATCGCCCGGCTTCAGTCGGCCAGCGGCGACCGCCTCAGAGAGGGCGATCGGAATGCTCGCCGCCGAGGTGTTTCCGTAGCGGTCGAGGTTGACGAAGATCTTCTCCATTGGGAAGTCGATCGCCTTGGAGACGTGTTCGATGATGCGCAGGTTCGCCTGATGCGGGATGACGAGATCGACCTCGGGAACGGTGAGGCCGGCGCGCTCGATCGCCGCCGTTGCCACCGCAGCCATGGTGCGCGTGGCATACACGTAGGTCTTTGCGCCATCCATCTTGATCAGCGGATCGGCGTCGGTTCCTGATCCGCCTGGAATCCACAGTGCAAACGCGCCCGACGGATCGGCGGAGAGCTCGAAGCTCAGGGTTCCTGGTCGTGTCGCAATGTTCTGGTCGCTGTGCAGGTCGAGCGCATCGAGCACAATCGCGCCGGCACCATCACCAAAGAGGACGCAGGTCGAACGATCGCTCCAATCAACAACGCGCGAGAGCGACTCCGCGCCAATGACCAGCGCGCGCTGACCGAGACCGGCAGTGAGGAAACCGTGCGCGACGGCATAGGCGTAGGCAAAGCCAGAGCAGGCGGCTGACAAATCAAACGCGGCGGCGCGATGGCTGCCGATTGCCTCTTTAATCAGCACCGCGGTGCTCGGCATTGGGTGATCTGGTGTGAGGGTCGCCACAACAATCAAGTCAACCGAGTCGGCAGTAACGCCAGCAACAGCGAGTGCGCGCGCGGCGGCGATTGCACCCATCGATGCGGTTGTCTCGCCGTCACCGGCGATGTGGCGTTCGCGAATGCCGGTGCGCGTGCTGATCCACTCGTCGCTTGTCTCAACGATCTTCTCGAGATCGGCGTTCGTGAGGACCGCCTTCGGCACCTCGTGCCCCCACCCAACGATGTGCGTCGTGCGATTCGGCAGTGCGGCTAGTCCGGTCTCGCCACCAATTCGCGTCGCGTCGCCGTCGGTCACGGGGCCGCTCATGCCGGCTCCACCTCAATGATCGGCGTCTTCGCCTTCACGAGCTGGCCATCTTGCGCAATGATGCGCACCACACGGCCCGCCTTATCGCTCTTGATCTCGTTGAAGAGCTTCATCGCTTCAATCAGGCCGATCGGCTGACCAACCGCCACGATGGAACCGACCGAGATAAATGCTGGCGCTCCTGGTGATGGGGCGGCGTAGAAGATGCCGGTGAGCGGTGCGTTTACCACTGGGCCGCTCGGTGCTGCAGCACTCGCTGGTGCCGCCGGCGCTAGTTTGGCTCCCGTTGGGAGTGGCACCGGTGCGGCGCTGGCGGTGGTTGGTGGCACGGAAGCTCCAGCAACCATCACGTGGCTCCCCTGCACGGCGCTGCGACTGCGCACCACCACACGGGTGCCGCCTGCGGAGAGTTCTACCTCGGCGAGGCCGCTCCCGTCGGCAACAACAGCGAGACGATCGACGATCTCAATGAGGGCGGCATCATCAGTTGTGAGTGGCAGGTTCGCCGGGAGGCGTGCGGCACTACGGCTCTCCCCCTTTCGCGGTCGCGGCGGCATGTTCTGCACAGGGGCAGCCGCGGCTGGCAGGGCGCTCTCGATGAGGCGTGATGGGTCACGCGGTGCAAGTCGCTCAATCGCTGGGGTTGACGGTGGCGTCACACCACTCGGCGGCACCACCTGAGGTGCGTCGCCGCGCGCGCGGCGTGCCGCATCGCGTGCCGCCTCAAGGGCGCGACGTGCGCTCTTCTGCAACCGAACGCGACGCTTCTCTGGCATTACTTCCCCTCCCACTTCGCGAAGAGCAGTGCCGAGTTCTGTCCACCGAAGCCAAAGGCATTCACGAGCGCCAGGTTGACCTGCTGCGCAGCAGGTGCGCCGATGACGATGTTCAGACCGGCGGAGACTGGATCTGGTGCGGTGAGATTCAACGTTGGATGCACGCGGCCGTCGCGCATCGCGCTGATCGTGGCAATCGATCCAAGACCGCCCGCGGCGCCAAGCGTGTGACCGATCGCGCTCTTGGTGGCGGTGACACTCGCGCGTGAGCCCGCGCCAAGAATGGTGCGGATCGCCTCAAGCTCGGCTTTGTCGCCCTCTGGCGTTGAGGTGGCGTGCGCGTTGACATGATCGATCTCTGCACCGGTGCGACCCGCCTTGGCGAGTGCACGACGTGCGGCGCGAACCGCGCCAGAGCCACCAGGCGCTGGCAGGGTGATGTGCAGTGCGTCGGCGGTTGCGCCGTAGCCCACGAGTTCGGCGAGCGGCGTTGCGCCACGGGCGAGTGCTACGTCGAGTCGCTCCAACAGCAGGATGCCCGCACCTTCGGCCATCACGAATCCATCGCGACCGCTATCAAACGGTCGTGATGCGGCGGCAGGGTTTCCGCCCGTTGACGAAGCACCGCTGCGCGAGAGGGCACGCATGTTGTTGAAGCCAGCGATCACCACCGGGTGGAGCGCAGCTTCAGTGCCGCCAGCGAGTGCGACGGTCGCGTCGCCGCGGCGAATCATTTCGTAGGCCTCACCAATCGCGTGACCCGCAGTGGCGCAGGCGCTCACCGCGCCGAACGATGGCCCTTGCGCGCCAACGTGAATCGCCACCTCACCCGAGGCCATGTTCCCAATGGCGGCGGGGACCAAGAAGGGCGAGATGCGACCGGCGCCGCGCTCGGCGAAGACGGCGGCCTGCTCAAACAAGGTGGTGGCGCCACCCAAGCCCGAGCCGATGATCGTGGCGACCCCTTCAGATGATTCGCCCGCTTCAAAGCGTGGTGGCAGCCCAGCCGAGGCGAGTGCCTCAGCCGCTGCGGCGATCGCGAAGTGCGTGAAGCGATCGAGGCGCTTGATCTGCTTTGGCTCGAGCACATCGGAAGGATCGAAGTCGATCGCCTGCCCGCCGAAGTCGACCTCTTGGCCGGTGAGGTCCAAGCCCTGCAGCGCGCGAACGCCGGAGCGTCCGGCGAGGAGGCCGTCCCAGAGCGCGGCAACGCCACGGCCGAGCGGTGAGACCGCCCCCATGCCCGTAACGACGACGCGCTGCTCGTTGCTCATCGCACCAGCTTCCCTGTGCGCAGCGTTGCGGCGCGGTAGGTGTCGCCGGTGAGTGCTCGTGCACTAATGGCGTCGGCGACCTTCTCGGTGTCGTAGGTGGCGCGATAGACCTCGGCGTTGATGGTCTTCTCCTCGGGATCAATGTCGATCACGGTAAAGGCGGCGGTGGCGTCACCGTCATACGGCATACCAACGGAGCCTGCGTCAACGAGCACCTTCCAGCCGTAATCCTTCACTCGCGCCGTGTGGGTGAAGCCCACGCAAACGACGCGCGAGTCGGTCTGGCCGAGCAGCTCCAACGTGGTCGACGGGTCAAGGTCGGCACTCAACGGAATCGTGCGCGAGCCAGGTGAGGCGTGGCAGAAGGTGACGGCAATTTCGCCGTAACGAATGCGTCGCTCGCTTGGAAGGGAGCGCAGCCATTCGATGCGATCGTCATCGAGCGCATCCGACGCCCACTCCACTGCAGCCTTCAGTCCGGGTGGCAGGCCACCGGCGAGGCTTGGGAACGAGGCGGCGTAGTCGAGGTCGGCCACAGCGATGTCGCCCGTACCCCCAGTCACGAGCGCACCCTTCTTCTGCAGCTGTTGAATCAGGTCAATCGTTTCGGAAGGCTGCGGCCCGAAGAGGGCGTGATCGCCAAGGATTGCGACCTGGTCGGGCTTGAGGGCCGGGAGTCGCGCGACGACGGCCTCGAGTGCGGCGAGGTTGCCGTGAATGTCTGAGAGAACGACGACGCGCTTCATATCTATCCCTTCGCTATTCGGCTGAACCGGCCGGGCGCGGAAGCGCCGACTCGGGTGGAATCACAAACGTAATCGTGACGGTACAGGCGGCGGCGCCATCGACGCTCGCGGTGCCCTTGGCGGTGCCCATGCGCGAGCCGAGCTTCTGCATCTGAATCTCGAGGCGCAGCGTTTCGCCGGGGACAACCATGCGGGTGAAGCGGCACTCCTCAATCTTGGCGAAGACGCCGAGGCGGTTGCCGAACCCTTCGGTGCGCGCAACGTAGACGCCCATCGCCTGGGCGAGTGCCTCGACCTGCAGTACGCCGGGCATGATCGGCATGCCCGGGAAGTGGCCAGGAGTCCAGAAGGCGTCGGGGCGTACATCGAGCTCTGCAATCAGCGTCTGCGTCTTGCGATCTTCGGAGACGATGCGGTCGAGCAGCAAGAACGGGGCGCGATGCGGGATTAGCGCTTCAATGCCGGCCTGGTCGAGCAGTGGGGCGGTCATGCGCGGGCCTTCGGCGCGGCGGCCAAGATGTCGGCGGTGCCGATCGCGTCGAGCATGCCGGTGGTGGCGGTGCCGTTGAGGAACGATGGCGTCTCGAGGAGCCCAAGGAAGAAGTCGCGTGTGGTCTCCACGCCGCCAATCTCCACTTCGCGCAATGCTGCGCGCGAACGCGCGATCGCCTCTTCGCGGGTGTTCCCCCACACAATCAGCTTGGCGAGCAGGCTGTCGTAATACGGCGGCACTTCGTAACCGGCATAGAGATGCGAGTCGAAGCGCACCCATGGGCCGCTCGGTGATCGGAAGGTCGTGATCTCACCCGCCTGCGGACGGAATTCGTGGACTGGATCTTCGGCGGTGAGGCGGAACTCAATGGCGTGTCCGCGGCGCTCCACCTCGGCCTGCGTCATTGGCATCAGCTCGCCAGCGGCGAGGCGAATCTGCAGCGCGACAAGATCCACACCTGTCACCATCTCGGTGACCGGATGCTCGACCTGAATGCGGCAGTTGATCTCGATGAAGTACGGCTTCCCGTCGGCACCGACCAAGAATTCAAGTGTGCCGAGATTGCGATAGCCGGCGGCACCGATCGCCTTGGCTGCGCGCGCCAGGAACTCTTCACGCACCTTTGGGGTGAGCGCGGTGGATGGTGACTCTTCGACGAGCTTCTGATGTCGTCGCTGCACCGAGCAGTCGCGCTCACCGAAGTGCAGTGCGGTGCCGCTCTTATCGACGGCGATCTGAACTTCGACGTGGTGCGTGTCGACGAGGTACTTCTCGATATAGAGCGAGCCGTCGCCGAACGCGGCCTGCGCCTCTTGGGTGCAGAGTGAGAAGAGCTGCGTCAGATCGTCGGCACTCTGGATCACGCGCATGCCGCGACCGCCGCCGCCCGCAGAGGCTTTCAAGATGACCGGGTAGCCAATCTTTGCTGCGGCCTTCGCCGCCGCCGCTTCGTCGACAACCACGCCGTCAGAACCAGGAATCGTGGGCAGACCGTGCTTCGCCAGCAGCGCGCGCACCCCCGCCTTGCTCTCAAAGCGCTCGAGCACTTCGGCAGATGGACCAATGAAGGTGAGTCCGTGCGCCGCGGCCGCTTCCGCGAAGGCGGCGTTCTCCGACAGGAAGCCGTAGCCCGGGTGAATCGCGTCGCAGCCGGTGGCAAGCGCCGCCGAGATCACCGCGGGTGCGGAGAGGTAGCTGCGCTTAGCGTCGGCGGGCCCAATGCAGATCGCCTCATCGGCAACGAGCACGGCACGCGACTCGCGATCCGCCTCGCTATAGGCGACCACCGCTTCGATGCCGAGCTGGCGGCAGGCGCGCAGAATGCGCAGCGCAATCTCGCCGCGGTTGGCAATGAGCACGCGCTTAATCACAGTTTCCCCTCGCCAACAGACTCAAGCAGGAAAAGCTCCTGGCCGTACTCCACAGGGTCACCCGTGGCGCAGCGCAGCTTGGCGACGATGCCGCCGTGATCGGCGCGCACTTCAACGTCAACGCCGAGCACATCAACGGTCGCAACGAGCGAGCCCTTGGCCACCTTGCCGCCCACATGAATGTCGGGGGCAAGCTTCACAAAGCCAACGGCAGTGGAGCGCACTGGGTGGCGGCGCTCATCGGCGGCAGTCGGCGCTGACGCAGCCGCAGCGGGCACTCCCCCGCGAGGAGCGGCTGACGCTGGAGCCGAAGCA
>Ga0114975_10001482_pt1 | contig 16732 bp, 14 predicted proteins | sample S_130626_EF_Meta_FD_87031 | JGI IMG/M metagenome (GOLD analysis project Ga0114975, IMG submission 87031) | Freshwater microbial communities from Lake Simoncouche, Canada to study carbon cycling - S_130626_EF_MetaG | ecosystem: Environmental > Aquatic > Freshwater > Lake | place: Lake...
ATGATATTGAATGGCGTGTAATCCATTACACTTGCGGTTGTCCCCTTGGTGTTGACAAATGTCGAGTTACCAAGCTGACCAAGAGTGTACTGACTGGATGCTGCAAAGTTATGACGAAGTCCAAGCAAGTGGCCGGTTTCGTGCGCAATAGCCTCACGTAGGAACTGGCGGACATACTCGCGATTCGACAGTGGCCCACGGTTGGCTCCGCCCTCGAGTGCCTGCAAACCAAGCCATGCATTCATGCGGCCATGCTCAGCGAGGCGACATCGGAGCGATTCCTTGCTGCTACCAAGCATGTCAGCGAACGGAACACTCTCAGCAACCCGGGCAAATGCCGCTGCTGGGTCGACCGATAGCATTTTCTCGAGCTGGGTGATGCGGACAAAGGAGCTTGTGATGTTGATGGAGCCGCTCAAGACCTGACCAGTCAACGGGTTGAAGCGTGCATGGGCAACGGCATGCGCATTCTCGAGGGAGTCATCGGTGACCCAGCGCACGATATTGAAGCGTGCATCCCCGGTATCAAGCGGCATGTCCTTCGCATCGGCTGGGATGACATCCGGTAGCTGCTTTACTTGAACGACATTTTGTAGACCAATGGCAACAAATGCCTTGTTCCACTCCAAAATGCCATCCCGGATGGAATCGCGCCACTCAACAGGTATCCCGCTATCGAGCCAGAAAACGAGTGGCTTAACTGGCTCAGAAACCTTGGCATCCGGGTTCTTCTTACGCACATCGAAGCGGTGAATGTACCGCACCGTCAGGTCTTCCTTATCCTCGCGGGTGAAGTCCATGGGGCTTGGGGTGGCGTAAGGCTCATTCGTGAAATACCCAATGCGTGGATCGGCAAGACGCGGCTTGTAGCCATTGCCAACCGGGAGCGCCGAAAGGCTGTACATCACCTTATAGCTCGCACTCCGCGAGTCGACCAGTGACTGCCCAACAACCGGACGGTTCTGCCCGCGTACAAAGTGGTACTGCGTGACGGCGATGATGTTTTCTGGCAGGCCCTTTAGACTGAGCATAAAGGTTTTGTCACGGTCAAGGCCCATCGCACCGCCCTGAGGCCCACCCATCAAACCAGGAATCGGGGGCGGGGCAAACGGGGCTGAGACCCCAAGGAGGTCACCTTTGAAAAGCTCGGAAATGTCAATGAGCTGGGACTTGCGTTCCGGTTGCTTTGCCTCGACACGATAGGCCTGGATGATTGCATCTGGGTAAACAGCACGCACATTCTTCTCTGTCAGTGCATCCCCGGGTGCGATATGCGTCCAGTTTGGAACAGTCATCGCAAGGCGGTCATCGGGGAGCTTTTGGAACTGAAATGCCAGATCACCAATCGGCTCACCAAGCTCCACATAGCCACTTGTTCCCGTGCTGGCAGTCGCCTGCAGGAGCAGCCATTTGCTTAGCTGGTCATCTGGAATCTCAAGATAAATCGTCTCACGCCCAGAAATCGCATCCTTCTTACGATACATCGTCATCAGGCCAGGGAGCTTTTCAAAGTCCTTGACGATGTCATCGATTTTCTTTACATCCGGCTTAGGCGGCCCAGCAGGAACTGGGAGTGTTGGCGTTGTGGATGGCTTGCCATTATCCTGAGCGGCCGCACCCGTTTGCTGGGTAAGAATTCCACCTGAAATGCGTGTTTCAACGACCCGGCCACTGACAAGCTCTGTGTCATCTCCGAGTGGTAAGTTACGAATCATCCACTCAGCAGCAACCTTGTCACCGCTGCTGCGCTCAATCCAGACGACGCCTTCTGATTGCAGAGGCGTTGGCCCGGATGTTTCCAAAAATCGAACACCTAAACGGATACAAGGAACCCCCTGCTTCGTCTCAAGAGCCATGACGAGCATGTCTACTTTGGCATCGCGCATCCCGGGGATGGCATCTGCTTTGAGCGTCTTGCTCCATTGTGTCCCGACCTTGGTGGGAACGTTTGCGAAGAGAGGCTGGGTAGCACTGAACAAACGGACGGAGCGTTTTAGAGAATCCTGATCGTTATCTGATGACTGATAGGAGACAAGACTGTTGTCCGTATCGTACGTAATCGTATCGACGTCCTTGCTAGGCGCATCATCCGGGATAGCCTGACCTCCAACCTTAGCCTGACTCGATTCGACGGTGTTCTCGACAGTAACCTTGCCATCCTTGTCAACTTTGGTGATGCGGGTTTTATCGATCTGGTCAAACTCCAGCGTGATGGTCCGGCCTTGCACCATCGCAACCATTTGCCCATTACTCTGCAGACGCTTTTCTGAACCTACAGTTGCCTTGAGAAGCAGCGGTGCAACATCCGCAGCTGTCGGATTCTGTGGCATCGGAGCGCTGGTTGGCGCCGTAACCTGCTGGCTATGCGTGCGTTGGCCAGCAATCACCGGGATGATGATAGCGGCGACTCCAAGTGAGCGGAGTAGGTTGGTGGATGTTAGCGAGTGGCAACCAGCCATGTTTGGACAATTCCTTTGTCGATTAAGAGCGTGTTAGCACATTACCTTATTCGATGGCCGCTGGGCATCGCGTAGGAACAAAGCAACCAGAATTCAAAACAAGATATCTCAGCAAAATACTGACGATGTACAAAATTTATTTTCTCGAAGGTCAAGCATGGCCGCCTGGTTTTCTGCCACACGGACTGCCGTCTTTAGTCGTGATCATCGGCTGCATCTGATAAAGAAAAACGTGTGGACAGCTATGTTTGTCCACACGTTTTGTACAAGAGTAAATTTTGTCGTCGGGTACTTAGTTGATTCGGATGATGTACTCGAACTTTTGCTTTGTTGTGACTTCCTTGCCATCACGGTAGCCAGGGACCCACTTCCAGCGACGCAGCGTGGACAGGACAGCCTTGTCGACTTCACTGTCTCCTGAACCACCGATGAGTGTTGTCGTGCTATCCCCGGATGCGGACACTTCGACTTCTACAAGAACACGCGCCTTGAACTGTCGACGTTTGAGGTCGGTTGAAAGCTCGACATCGGGTTTGACGGTAGCTCTCGCATCCTCATTACGCGTTGCTGCGGAACCGCCAGCTCCCTGCGATTTCGCGATATTGGTGGTATTGACCGTGATCGGTTTTCGCTCACTATCGCTCGTCACTTTGTCAGGGTTTGCCGTGATTTTCGCTTCAGTTGTGGATGCAGTTGCACGGACATTCCCGCCTCCGCTTCCACCGCCGAGGCGTGCAGAGCCGCTGCCAGCGCCTACGGGACCAGAGCCTCCGCCTGCAGCACGGGTACTTGCTGTGGCCAACGCACCGATATTATCGTTTCCACCGATTGGCCCAGCACCTCCATCGCCTTCGGCAGCCGCGCCTGGGCGGTTAGCGCCCACAGCTGTTGCGATAGCACTGTTTCCTAGGCGTGGGTTACGCGATGTACCAGACGATGCAACTCCAGTGACTGAGGTGTTGACCGTGTCGGACACAGCCAAGTTCCGTCCTCCAGAGCCAGATGATGCCGTACCGGTTCCCGATCCAGAAACAACCGTTTTGCTGATGGCGACAGACTTGGCAACCGTTCCCTTTGCCCCTTGGATGGTAGCAAGTCCGGAGTTTGCCGTCCCGGTCTCTTCCATCGCTGCTGTCAGGATTGTCGGCCGGTCTGTGATGATGGCTGTCGATCCTAAGGCAGGTCCTTTTCGGCCGATGTAAGTGGGCGTAGATATTGCATCGACTCGTACGGCATCCCCGCTTATTCCAACACCCGTCGAGCGTCGGCTTGCAGCTGAGCCAACGGTTCCCATCGAAACGCCAGCCCCAGCGCGGCTCGCCGTAGGAGTAGAACTCATCGGGGCCGTTGGTGCCGCCGTTGGCAAAGCAGCGTAGTCACGCTCGGTTGCTGCGCTGACACTTGGTGCTGAATCGGATGCAGCGAGCTGCCCGGATGTACGCGGTGTATTCCGGCGGAAGTTCGGCCCAGTCACGCCTGGACCTTCCGGTGTTGCTCCAGCAGCGATTGCCCGGTTGGTATTCACGCGAGCCGTCGTGTCACTGTTACTCGTAACGTTGGTTTGGCGCGGCGTGCTGACCGCGGGCGTTGGAGCCGTTACATTCGGCTTTACAGGCGCTTCATTTGCTTTTTCAGCAACGGCATTTGGACGTGGGCGCGGCTTCTCGACTGGTTTTGACAGCGGGATTGGCTTGGGTTTATTGACGACCACTGTCCGTTCGAGCGGCTTAGGCTGTACCTTCGGCCAGAGAACAGGCTTGCGACGAATCAACGGGATGTTCTTCGGGCGCTCAACAACGGGCTTGAGCTTCATGATGCGGGGAAGGTCATCAAATGCCTTCTCAAGAAACTCAACTTGAATCGGCGGAGGCGTATCTGATTTGTGTAGGACAGATGCGAAAAATGCAACCGTAAAGACAGCGGCATTGGCAACAATCGCGACTACGATCGCCGATTTCAAACGTGATGCAACATCATCCTCTGGGAGTCGGATTAGGTGATCGATCGCACCAGCGGCGCGAATCTCCTGTGTTTTGAAGATACCCATGATTTACCTGTCTCCGTTCAAAATCCGAGCTTCGGATCTGTTGCAATCGAGAACTTACGGAAGCGAACTTGCCGAGCCTGATCGACCACTTTTCGGATGATCGAATAAGGTGCCTTACTGTCCGCATTAATGACAACAATTGCATCTTCAGGACGAACCGTGATTGCTCCGGTAGCCGAATCCGATGTCAGTGCAGACAGAAGCTCAGATCCGAGTGAACCGCCCTGTCCGATAACTTTTCCCTGATTCACCGAGACCTTTTGATCCTTGGTGATGGTAATCGTAACCTTGGCACGCGCCTGAGAATCCTGATTGACACTATCCGGAAGGTCAACTCGGCTTCCCTTCATATCGATTACATTGAGCGATGCCAGGATAAAGAAGACCAACAGAAAAAACATCGTGTCAATCATCGGAATGATTTCGATCTTTGTCTGCTTGATTTCCCGCCGTCGACGAAACGCCATTTGATTACCTAATCCCTGTCAACGAACAGCAAACTTGCCAATTTTTACCGAGCGCGAGTCATCGATGGCACTGATCACATGCTCATGAAACGTTGTCTCATCTGGTGCGATGATCACAGTCATCACCGATAAATCCTGCGCGGATGGCTGGCGTCCAAACTGTTTGACCACAGCAGCAAGCAGCTCCTTCGAAATAGATTCACCCGCTGGTACTTTGCGACCGTTGTTGACAAACTTGTTGCCATTGGCGTCAATCTCGACTTCGAGCTTGACATCACGCGGATCTCGAACAGGAGACTTTGTCATCGCGGATGGAGGAAGCTCAATATTGATTCCCCGGAGGTCGATGATGTTCAACGATGCCAGAATAAAGAACACGAGGAGAAAAAACATCGTGTCGATCATCGGAATGATTTCGATTTTTGTGTGTTTAATCTCCCGGGATGCTCTGAAACGCATGGGCGGTTAACCTCTGTCCATTTCAGCGGGCGAAAGTGCCGCGGGCCTCAAGAACATTGATCAACTTGTTTGCAGCTTGTTCTGTCTCTGCAATGATGCGGCTGCGGCGGGAAACAAAGTAGTTGTAAGCGATGAAGCAGACAAGTGCGATCAAAATACCACCGGCGGTCGCATACAGTGCCGTCCCAACACTTGGAAGAATCGCCTGTTTTGACTTGTCATCGTTGGCAACTGCATACTTTAGGAAGACCTGGATCATTCCGACAATTGTGCCAAACAGTCCCCATAGTGGTGAGAGTGTCGTGATTGTGTCAAGGATAGCGAGGTTCTTCTCAAGCTGCATGAAGTAGTCTTCTGCCGCTTCCTGAACAAGACGCTCAACCTCTCCAACACTCCGACGAGCATTAGCCAAAACAACACGTGCAACTGCTGCAACAGGACCATCAGCATCATTTACCGCACGAGTTGCCTCGTTATCCCGACCAGCCTTGAGGAGGTCAAGGACATCCGCCAGGAGATTCGTGGATGTCTCACCGTATTTCTTGTATGCGCCAAGGCGCTCAAAAACAACTGTTACAGTCGCTACGGACATCGCAACCAAGACGATTGCAATAAACCACTCTTCTACCAGAAACTTAACCAGCGGATTGTTCATATGAATCCTTTCCCAATGGACGAATCCTGCCAGAGCACCAAATCAGGCCCCGGCAGGATTCAGAAAACCTTAATACTTGGCGGACAGTGTCAGCAACGCACGTCGCCCCTGCTGGAACCGCGTCCCAGCAAATGCACTTCCGTAACTCACCAGAGAGTTAGCGTTCAAGAGATTCTCAACAGATGCATCAATCGAAACCGCACCAAACAACTTATGTCCAAAGTGCAAGCGGGCATTGACCTCATTCAACGATGCACGATTACTTCCTTGGAACTGCGATGCAGTCATTCCGCTGCCGTAAGCGTACGAAAGACCAAGGCGGGTACCACCACCAAGTCCCTGAGAAAACCCTGCAACCACAGAAGTGCGCTGATCGAATTCAGGAGAATACGCACCGGTAGTTGCATTATCAATGCGAACTTTCTGATTGGACAGTGTTACGAAGCCAGTTGTTCCCGAAAGCGCAGCCACATTGCCAGGATTAACTTCGTTCCTTGGATTGAGCGTATAGGTAAGCTCGACGCCATCCGCACGAACCTTACCAAGCGATTCTGTTGTAAACCCGACTGCCTGTGGTCCAGGAACAATTTGCCTGTAACCAACGGCATCGTTGTTGACCTTTACATAGGTACCAAGCTTCACAGACTGTGAACCAAATTGGCGCTCGATACTAACATCGAACTGATCGGTCGACTGCGGCTTGGTTGGATACGCCAACGGATCAAGACTGGTCTGACCTATCCCCATCGCACCCTGGCCAAGCGCCGGGGTAAAAAGCTGGTTGTAGGAGAAACGCAATGCGCCCGGCTGGGATACACCAAAGCCAAAGAGTCTCAAACCGAGCAGCTTGAATGTTCCATCCTTTGGCAGAATATAGAGCGCGTTAAAGCGAGGAGAGATCTTCGCACTGGAACGAGCACCACGCTGTATTGGATTGCCGTATACATCAGGGGTGCTAGGGTCAAAGTTCGGGGTTTCCCGAGCAAAGAAGTTGGTTTGCTCATAGGACTCACCACGCAAACCAGCATTCCAGCGTAGCGAACCCGTCGTTTTACCAACCTGGTAGTACGCGGCCGCATATTCGGACTTGCGATTCGCGTAGATCACCGGGATGCTGCCCGTAGAGTCAGGCCCAAAGCGATTGGCGAGCTGCCCACCCATATTCCCCAGCGCCGTGATCGCCGCCGCACTCTGAGGGTTCAAGTACATCGACTCTCCACCACCCATCGACTGCAAAGCAATACCATAGCGCGTCGTGCGGCTGCCGGATGGAACGACAAAGTCTGCCTGAACGCCCGTTGACCGGTAGTTTTGGTAAACACTTGGGAGAAACTCAACCGATGATTCGGCCGGGAGATTGGCCTGTAACACAGGAACCGTGCTATTGGTGGTGCTCTGTGTCTGCTTTGACACACCAACCGTAAATGTAGCCGAACGGCCACCCCGTTGCTGCTTTCGAATCTGTGTTATGAAGAGCTCAGAGTTGTCGCGCTGAGTAACATCAAGCCCGAGATCAGCCTGACTCGAGCCACCTGCTAACGAATCAAGGACTCCACCATAACCAAACCCCGTTCCGTTGAACGATGCCCCAAGGCCAGTACGGTTTCCAATGCCCGTTACCGCTGACCCTAGTGCGAATGTTGATGACACTTCAGTACTTGGATTCAGGCGGACTTCGACTTTCCCAAATGCATTGTTGGAGCTACCAGCAGCATTCGGTGCAGCTCCGCCAGTTTGCGGCGAAAGGGAAGCATTCGATGTTGTCCGGTTGGATACACCAATAACGTAACCAATGTCCGTACGTGCATTATTGAGGCGAGCGCGTTGCTTGGAGACGGTTATAAGGTTTTCTGATGTTCCAAAATCGCCGTTTGATGTCCTGACAAACGCCTCTGCAGGACGTACCGGAGACCCATAAGGCGAAATAGCGGGTGACAGGCCAAGGTCGATGATAGCACTGCTACCACCACCATAGGCAGCAGAATGCCCACCGGTTCTGGCAGTCAACGTCTCAATAAACGCGAGGTCTACCCACTGCCCCGATGAACCTACGACACGGGATGGAAGCTGAAAGCCATCCACATAAAACTGTGCTGGGTTTTGCTCACCACGAGAAATGATCCCACCAAGCGGATCTGCCGACAGACCTGGGACAGAACGAAGAACATGGTTCAGACTCTGGCCATTTCCAGCACCGAGTGCCGTGCCATGTAGGAGAGCCTTGTCGCGGTATGTACGGCTGGATGGATCATCAAGATTGATACGCACAACCTTGTCATTGACTTCAAAGGTCTTGAAGCCCTGCTCGACCATCGCCACACGAACCGTGACCGTATCGTTGTCAACAACTGTGACCTTACCCTTGAATGGACGATAGACCATTCCTTCAACAATTGCAGTGACTGTAAAGACACGTTCACCAGAAACGAGATCACCTGTGGATGCAACACCAGAGTCGCCGGCCTTGAACTGAAGCTCATCGATTTCACTAGCGGCTGGCTCAATTCGAATCACGGCACCCGGAATCGCTTTACCAGTCTTTGCATTCACGACATCAAACTTCAAAAGTCCATCTGCAAAGGCAGCTCCGGATGGAACCAATAACGAGAGTAACAATGTTGCACCGCATGCCTTTGACAACACACTGTGCGCTTTATTGAAGTGGCGTGGTTGATTCATTCCCAATGTTCTCTGGTTTCGCATGTAAGTAACGTCCTTTGCCGGACAGGGCCCTAAACCATCCCGATTTCTGGATAGGGTCCCGGAACTGATATCCGGTAGTGTACGAAGGCGTGCATTTGATTGTCAAGGAAAACGAGTGGTTATCATTGTCACATCTACATCCAAATTCAATATCGGTGACACACCGAATAATTCGTTATGTGACCTAACATCACAATAAGATGCGCCGTTGCATCGTAACCACGGGTTAGGATGGACATATCACTGCAAATATCCACTGCGCTTTACGAGGCGGTGTGCGTGGTATATAAGCCTCGTATGAATGAACGGTTACGGGCTCAGTCACAAGTTGTAGGTCCGATGCTGCGGCCGATGCTAAGCATAGATAACATCGTCGTGCTGCTCCTAACAATAGTCGCTCTCCTGGAGCCGATTAAACAGTGCATGTCGGTTTGGCTAGGACCGGTTGCAGATCAGGGAACTGGGCTGGTAGCCATTGTTGGTTGCTTGTTCATCGCGATCCGATGTAACCAAAGGGCTGAAATTGTTCGTGGCGAGCTGCGTGCGCTATTCCCATCCCCGGATGCACCTCAGCGACGCGGGTTGCGCTGGCCTCTCGTGGTCGGCATTCTGATGGTTCTATTCTCAGTCCTCGCAGCATCTCCAACAGTTTCCTATCTGGTGCTTCTCTGGATGCTGTACGCACAGGTATTTTGGACTGAAGGGCTTTTCATCGCCGGTACCTATCGCGCTGCATTTGTATTTGCCCTGCTAGCAACCCCGATTCCACAAGGTATTTACCGAAACTGGATTGATGTCACATCGCAGCTCGCGGCACTATTAGCATCACAGCTTGGAAATGTCGTTGGAACAAAGAGTTTTGTCACCACCAATGGCATCATCGTAAGCGAAAACACCTTCACCATAGCCTTCCGCTCTGGTGTCAGCCCGCATCCAACTCTTTGGCTAACGGCCCTCATTGCCATCACATGGCTTATCTGGATGAAGAAGACTTTCAAAGAAGGACTTGTCTGGGGACTGCTGGCAGTGTTTATCGCATTCGTTATCCACATCGCACGCCTCATCCTCATCATTGTTGGTGCCCGCATGTCCGTCTCTATTGGAAATGTCGGACTCCTCATTCCCTGGTGGGTATCAACCGTGATTGCCCTTGGCATCACCGCCGTTCTTCGACGTGCTTGGCGAATCCGAAGAGACCGCCTGAACCGCTTTATCGTGGAAGGTCAGGCAAACGAATGGAAGTAGCGACTGTCAAGCGAAAACGGGCACTGATTGTGGTCTTGGTTATCGCATCCGTGGCGATTCAAGCGATGGCGATCCGGGTTCGCGCGCACAGCACATTCCGTGTGGTCCCCCCGATGTCGATTGGGGCGTGGGAGATTAAGAGTATCCCTCTATCATCGGAAGCGATGTCGGCCCTCGGCAACCCAATCGTGGATGGCTGGAGCTATAGCAATGCTCTGGATGAAGCCGTGACGATTCAGGTTATTTCACCCGATACATTCGATGCGTATCGTAATCCTCCCATTTTGACCCGCTTCTTTACGGCGGTGGCTTCGAAGGCAATTGATTCAAAACCGGGTGGGATGCAGCAAACGACATTTACGGCACTGGCCGATGCCGAATCGAAGATTCTGATGATGACCTGGTTGCAGCAGAAGTCAGGAAGGTGCAAGCCGATAAGCAGCTCTGGTGAGCCATCCCTGATGGACCGCCTTCGCATCAACGTCGAAACCCTTATCCAGCCTGAACCGTATTGTCTTGTCCGGGTATACACGGCGATTCCTAAATGGGATGCGGAAGGCAAGCAGGCACAGCGAACCGTGAAACGTGTCTCGGATGCAATACAGACATCTGGAGGCAAACGATGATGTATCCATCACTACGGCTGGTCTTGCCCATCACTGCCGTGCTCGTGTCTATACTTGCAGGCTGCCAAAAGTCGGCAGATTACACCAGCACAGTCGCAAAGTCCAGTGATGATGAAAAGGCGATCGCTGATTGCTCTACGATGCTCCCGCTCAAATCTGGTTTTTCTTGGACATTTGAAACGAAAGTCGATCAGCGCACATTCACCGATGTAGCATCCGTTCGCGGGCCTATCCGTGTCGGTGGCGGGGATGCCATTCTCGTGGAGACAAAGCGTAATGGTCAGCTGGTGCTACGTGAGGCATACCACTTCGCAAACAAAAAACTGGAGTTGAGCGCCTTTTCGACATCCGCTAAGCAATGGGTCGTGCTCGATCCACCTCTGACACTCCTAAAAGATGGTGCAGTTCTTGGGGATGAATACAAATGGACCGGGCGGCTCCGCATTGATGGAAAGTCCATCGATGCGCATGGTCTCTCCCGCCCAAGTATTCGCGAAGCAGTCCAAACTCAAAGTGCCGGACGCTTCTCTGGTATCCGTATAGATTCCGGCATCTCAGCACCATTGCCTAATGGCGACAATATCAAGTACCAAACGACGCGGTGGCTGGCGACCGGCATTGGATTTATTCGACGTGAGTACCTCGACCGGTCAGCGAGGCGACAAAGCAACCTCGTCAGTTTCAAGATGAAATAAGCGACTCGCGTATTCGCTGTAAGTGCTGCATCCAAGCGCATTCGAGTGATGTTGCATTTACAGATGCGTCATCAGTAATCTTGAAGCAGTCGTAAATCGTGAAATAGGCCTGATGTGAACTTGTTTGCATCAACAATAACCAAAAATCAGGCAAACTACGCTAACATTGTTCACATGGCAACTTTCAGGACCACTGTTCGTTTGATTCGAACAAATTTGAGTGTGTCACTGATGTTCGTGATTTACATCCTGATGTGGTGGGCGCCACTTCGACCGATAGTCGTCATCGCGACTGGACGTGATGACATCCCGTTTGGCATCAATGGCCCTCTCGAGTGGATGTCACGTTGGTGGTTATCTATCGATGCGCCGACGTTGTTTCAGCCGGTTGCACTCATTGGTGCGTGGTGGCTTGCCGCGAGGCGAGTACCTTCTCTGCGCGGGACATGGGCGCGGACATGCCGCTCAGCTGCACGCCGCGGTGCTAAATGGGCGATCCATTCCTGGATTCCACTCGGCGTACTCGTCATCACGGGAACAGCATCCTTTCTCGGACACATCACCCCCCTTGCCATCACCACGCTCGTCTGGCTACCGGTTGGCGTTGTGTTTTATATCTACGGCCCGCGTGTTCTCCGAGCGCTGCACACACCGATTCTCCTCCTGATTGCCGCCACGGCCGTACCGGACACCATCCCAGAACTCATTCAAAAAGGAACACAGCGCATCCTCGGAGCGGTTGCTGTCCTCATGGGAAAGCTCATGGGAGACACCCTCACCTACGATGCGGGCAGCACATTCAATGTCGCGGATGACTATCTGCGCAGTGGTGGCCTAAATGCACCGATCGCCGCGCCTATGAATGGCCTTGCCCTGATGACAACCACGATTGTGATCGGTGCACTCTGGACGCTGAATGCCAAGCGTGGCATTGCATCCACAGCAGTTGCAAAGCTTGTCGGAATCGCAGTGTCCAGCTTGTGCATCCTCGCACATGCCCTCATAATCGTGACGACACTTCACAATGGACAACGCGGCTATACGGTTGCATCCCTGCATAACATTTTGTTACTTCCCCTAACGGCTGCTGTGACCATTCTTGTGCTCAAAAAGGTTTATGCATCCTCGATTGGGACATACCTGCGTTCACTGGATCGACAGATCGTTATCTGGTTTGTGAACCTTCCGGACATCCGGCGCAAAAGTTTATGGAAACGACAGACGAAGCCTAAGAAGTCAACAAAGGCTGCCCCACCGATGATGGGTGTTTTGTTACGGATGATCGCATCACCCTTTCGCTATTACTGGCGATTAATGACACGTATTGACACTAAGATTTCCAAGTGGGAGAGTGGTACATCGCGAAACAAGAGGCCGCGCAGATGACCCGATGTCCATCCCTGTTTGATGTCGTGCCTGCAGCTGGTGCTTCCGTGCTTATCCCAGAGGGTTGTGGTGGTGGCAATGAACTCTACGAGTCTGGAGTTTCTGAATGAGGGCAAAGCGACAGAAAAACTATACTGGTGAGCATATCCGCACCCGTGTTGCGATGATCTTTCTTGTCCTGATGGTGACCTTGCTTTATTTGACAGGCTACCGAATGGCAGCGGCATCCACGTGGCTCCCGACGATGCCCCAATCACTTGAGGGGATGACACTATTGCCGCATCCAGTCGACCAGAACACCCTGATTATGCTCGGTAACCCGCGCGGGACGGCAGGGGCATACGCCGAGGGTGATTCCCGTCCGGTTGAAGTGACGATGGTTACCGGGGGGATGTTTGAGAACTACCACGACCCAACGGCCTGTGTGGGGCAAGGGCAGTTTGAGACGATTGGGATTGATACGGTTGATATCGCGGATGGGCAGGAAAAGGCACTTGTCCGTCGACTTACGTTTAAGCACCGTCAGAATCCGGACATCCGGATGGTGATGTATTACTGGCAGCAGCGTAAGTCAGGGAGTATCGATTTTCGAGCCAGGATGGGGAATTTCCGAGACATGCCTGCGCGTGTAGAACATGGTTGGTCGACGCTTTTGAACCATGACCCAACGGTGATTGTCCGAACGTATGTGTTGTTTGATGGCAGAACAACGGAGAGTGCCGAGGAAACCCGGCTTAAGGGTGTTAGCGCTGGAATCGTTGCGACGTTAAGGATGCGTCCCTGAATGGACTGTATGCTTATCAATGGTCGTACAAACACCAAGATATGTGACGAATTACATCTAAGGCTATTGGATGCCTTCGCCAACTATAGGATATAGTTTACTTGATTGATTTCTTTCGTATTGTGGTACGCGAACAGGAATAGGTAATAAATATGCAACAAAAATGGATTCGTACGGTAGGAGCGTTTGCCGTCGCGAGCGCAATCGCGATCCAGCTTCCCATGAGGGGAGGTACGGGTGTGGCTTTGGCTGACACGGAATATCCAACGGGCACTGGTGGAGGAATTGCTGAGCAGGTCGCGACCGTCGGTACGGCAGCCGTTGTTGCATACGGCGTTTCGACGACAACTGGTAGCGGAATTGGAGCGGGTCTCTTCGCTGCAGCATCCGCTAAAGGCCTCCTTCCACTGTTGGCATCCCGTGCAGCCGAGTTTGGCGAGCTCCGCCGATTGATTGACCTTTCAGGTCTCTCCGATGCGCTTGCTGCTATGGACACCCCTGTAACGGTGTTCGCACCAACAAACTCTGCATTTGCAGCGTTACCTGCAGACGATGTTGCTTCATTGGTTGCGCCTCAGAACCGCACGAAGCTTAGCAATGTTTTGCAGTATCACGTCATCGAGGGTCGCTACTCCATCTCCCAGCTCAAAGCATTGCCAGATGGCACTGTGCTCAAGACGCTCAATGGTGACACGGTTACGATTACCAACAAAGATGGCTTGAAAATTAACGGAAACGTAATCGCTGAAGATGACATCGCATTCTCAGGCGGATGGGTTCACCCAATCGGTGGCGCATTGAATCCGCCATCAGTAAGCGAAAACAAGTAGTCCTCACGGATTAGATTCCCAGCCCTTCGAAGCGCATCGCTTCGAAGGGCTGGTTTGTTTTAAAGACCGTCATACGTTTTCACGCAAACAGCTACCAATCCCCTCAGATAAAGTCATGGAAAGCAGCGTAATGGTCTAAACGGGGAGCCGCCACATGACCTGCTCTTCGTTATTGAGCGATTTGCACCATCAACCTAGGACAGCGTGTCACGGTAAACAAGTGCAGTCCATCGGGAACACAACGACCGTGTGAATCTGCGCCTCTAGGGCCGGGCGGCCACCACAGGAATTGCTATTCCCGCTGAGCGATGCTCACCATCAACATAGGAAAGCGATCCGCTTAATCCCAGCTCCATGCCCTCACTAGGCTTTAGGTCAACCGATGGAATGGTTACCTCTAAAATGGCATCCGCTTCGGTATTTGATCTGCGGTTGTATGTCCATCGAACTGCGGTATCCGGAACAGACACAACGCGTACGATACGTCCCTTCGAATCAATCACCGCAAGCTCTGGTACGAGGAAGTCCGTACCTGGAAAGCTTGAATCACCCCGCCCACCCGTTGATGACAGGGCCTTCACGGCCGCAATGTCTCCCACACCCTTCGGGTTCTTGATAATGGCCAGTGACAAGGTATGCGGTAGTGTTCTTGGTCGCAACACCGGGAATAATGCAATCGCAGGAAGGGACATGAGGATGAATATCACACCCATCGACAGCTGTGACATTCCACGGGATTCCTGAGCATCATCGGTGCCCAACAACGTCCCGGCGATGACTGCAACCCATATCAGAATACTTGTCAGTTCATAGGCTGGGGATGCAAGTGCCGAGACAGCAACGGCAGCCAAAAGCCCACATGCCGCTCGGGACATTACGGTGGTGTCTGGATGTAAGAGGAATGACCGCTTCGCGGCTCCTCCAAAAATCCAAGCGAGGAATAAGAGGAGGAGGAAAAACGCCGGGATTCCAAAGTCCACAGTGAATTGAAGTGGGAACGAGTGAGCATTGTTCGCCAGCGACCCACCGGTCATCTTGACCTGCCATGGTGCCTCTCCGTGGTGACTATACATCCCCTGCTGAGTCAGAAATCCAGCATTACCCCAGCCCATCACCGGATGGTCTGAGATCATCCTATATGCGGTAGCCCAAAGCGATGACCGAGCAGCAACGGAGCCAAGCTCCCACCAAGATAAGAATCCACCAGCACGCGATGTAAGGGATGCCCAGAGACCACTGCTGGCGAGGACGATGCCCCCAGCCGCTATCATCCAGAGCCAGACACTTCCTATGATGCGCTGAAGGAGAGGCTGCTCATTCGTGACTCGATGCCGGCGACTAGACACGGCGGAAAGCAAGCCAATAACCATACAACCCGTGATGCCACCCAACCAGCCCGCGCGGCACCGGGCAAAAGCCCAGCCGAGAGCAATTACTAGCGTCGCCCCCACAGCCAGGGATTTCTGCAGACCGGCTGTCCCACGATGGACGGCAAACGCAGCGGCCACCGGGAGAAGGAATCCAAGCAATGTACCGATGGCTTCATGTGTTCCAAACAGGCTTAGAGAGCTTGCATGAAATGCTGAGTCACGCAAGGAATCTCCGCCAGCTCCGTATCGAGACAAGTCGACCCCAGAGACAAACACCGCGATTGCGCCAACACCCGTCAGAATCATCATCCGCTCAGATCGGGTACCTACACAAAAAAGCCCTGCAACCAGCGCCGCACCAGCGGACATCCATCGCAACCATCCTCCAAACGCCTGCATCGGAAACTCTGTTCCGAGCGACCGATATGTAACCCAAGCAAGGAGACACGCGATGGCTGCGATAACGGGAGACAACCCAGCGCGGCTGCGTCCGGCCGACGGCCAATTTAGCCCAAGAAACGTGACCCAGCCTACAAAGCCCAAACAGAGAGTGGCGGTGCGTAGTGTCTGGCTAACTGCGGGAATATCACCAATAAGGTGGATAGCAACTAACGAGCAGATCCATAGCACACGGCTCGAAAATCGAGGAATGAGGACTGCACTGGAACCGCCGCTTCGGGCAGACTTCGTCCGCCAGCGATCCCGTTCCCTCTCACGTTGTTCCCAAGGATCCGTAGTTGACATTTGCGTTATGAACGCATTTTACTAGGCTGACGACGGAATCTGTAGTCATGAAGACACTGTTCTATGACGGTCTTCATTTCCAAGCGGAAGCGGTCATAACCAAAAGTCTCCGCATGAGCACGTATACGTTGTGGATTGATCTCCAACGTGCTAACCGATTGCATCGCAGCCGCCACACTATCAACCGTTGGTTCATCAAAGAATACGCCGGTAACCCCTTCGATAACGGTTTCGATGGCACCGCCAGCTCTGTAAGCAACGA
>Ga0114975_10001483_pt1 | contig 16730 bp, 19 predicted proteins | sample S_130626_EF_Meta_FD_87031 | JGI IMG/M metagenome (GOLD analysis project Ga0114975, IMG submission 87031) | Freshwater microbial communities from Lake Simoncouche, Canada to study carbon cycling - S_130626_EF_MetaG | ecosystem: Environmental > Aquatic > Freshwater > Lake | place: Lake...
AAATACGCCATTCGACAAAGTTGGTCCATTACTATTCAATTCTCTTACTACGTAAATTGACATATTCAAGAGCTTCTTGCCATTTCCATGCAAACGATGAATACGTACAATGCTCCATAACATATTCATATTGTTCTTTTGCTAACTCTTTCACCTTTGCCGGATTAGATTTTAGATCTTCAATTATTGTAACTGCTTCTTCTACTGAATTAAACTTCGGGCCTGGAACGTTCTTGAAGTTTCCAACCGGCGTTCCAATAACTAGCACTCCCGAAACAATTGATTCAAAAGCAGGCAATGGACCAGTTTCAGAAGAATTATCAGGGATGGCTGTTACAAGCAATACATCTATAGTCGAATACCATGCACATACTTCCGAGAATGACAATGTAGATGCAAAAGAAACAGGTATGGAAACTTTATTCGAAATTTCGTGAGCCCATTCCGGCTGTTTTGTCTTAATGTCTTGAGAACCACACCACCCTAGTGTTTTTATATTTCCAGTTCGCTCAGTGTATTGAAAATGCGATGGCTCAACTCCGTTTGGCATGACAAATATAGTTCGATTTTCTGGAAAAAGGCAACGTATAGATTCACTTGTAATCCCGTAAACCCATTCATCTGTCAAATCATCTATATTTGTTCCTTTATTGTCCGGATATCCGTGAGACATAAACAGACATTTACTAAAATCAAATGGAATACCTATTTCACGAAGAAATTTAATAGAAACAATATTTGTCAAGCATACATCACATTCCACAAACTTTTGAACAAGATCAGTCCAATCAAATCCTGTCCAATTAACATATGTAAATTCAGTATCATTAAGGTAACGTTCGACATCTTTGTGAACCCGTCCAACAGACCAATTGCTATCGGCAAACACCAAAACTTTCATTAAGTTAATCCTTGCTTAAGTTGTAAACGTATTCAATTGCTTCCCTCCATTTATGCGCAAACGATTCATATGTAAAATTTTTGATAACATAGTCATATTGCTCTTTGGCTATAGCCTTTAGTTCATCTGGATTATATTGTAGACGTTTGATGATTTCAACACCTTCTTCTATGGTTGTAAATTTAGGCCCTGGAACTTTTGCAAAATTACCGGTCGGAGTTCCGATTACAGGAATACCAGCTAAAATTCCTTCAAATGCAGGATTCGGTGCGCCTTCAGATGTGCCGTTGGGTATACTTGTAATTAGTAACAAATCAACTGTAGAATACCATTCACAAACTTGTTCATGTGTTAAAGGCTCCCAGATCTGAACATTGTGCTCACATGGAACTGCAGATGTAATAGAAATAGGAATATTTGATCGTTTTGCAATCTCAATAGCCCAGTGTGACTGCTTGAACCATACACGCGGAGCTCCACACCACCCAATCTTATTTATACTTCCATCTCGTTGTTTGTGAGTATATAATGCCGGATTAGCTCCAGAAGGAGTCCAAAATACCTTTGACTCTTTAGGGTATAACTTCATAAGAGGTTCACTTACAGCTGAATATGTATTTTCTACCTCTAAATGTCCGGAATTATTAAACTCTTCAAATCCATCAGTTCTGAATAGAATTTTTCGTTTATCAGATAAGTGATTAAATAGCCATTTACCTGCAATATTAACGATAACTACATCATAATTATTGTATATATTTGTAATTGCTTCCTGAGAATGTCCACTCCAATCAATAATATCAACTTGATAATCTGTCCAGCTGGCCTTTAAGTCTCGTGCAATAAGTCCTAACGCCCACTTCGAATCTGTGAAAATACATACTTTCATTATAAATGTTTATTACGTGTATTGTTTAATACACTATCGAGCGCTTCTTTCCACTTGTGTGCAAACGATTCATATGTAAAATTTTTGATAACATAATCGTATTGTTCTTTTGCCAATAATCTAACGGACTCGGGATTATCTTTTAGTTGCTGGATAATTGATACTGCTTCTTCAATACTAGTAAATTTAGGGCCAGGAACATGTCGAAAGTTTCCAACTGGCGTGCCAATAACAAGAATCCCAGATGCAATTGCTTCAAATGCAGGTAGAGGTCCTGTCTCATATTTTGCTTCCGGAATACTTGCAACTATTAACAAGTCAATTGTAGAATACCATTTACGAACTTCCTCGTAATCAACTCGCTCCCATTTTGAAAAATCATCTTCACAAGGATTTTTAGATGAAATAGATAATTCTGTATTAGTATTTATAGCGATATCTCTTACCCAATTAGCTTGCTTGTACCAAGTATGTGGATTCCCGCACCAACCTATTTTAGAAATGACTCCACTTTTATCAATATAGTTAAAATCTGTTGGATCAACTCCATTCGGAGTTAGCCATACAGTAGCGTTTGTTGGGAACAGTGTCCTGATAGAATCACTAGTCATGGCATAATTATATAGTGGATTTAGCTCTTTTCTATTATGTTCTTCAAATCCATGAGATATAAATAAAATTTTATTTGGACTAACATATTTTGTGATCATATCAACCTCAACCAGATTAACAATCATAACATCGCACCAATTATAAACATCATATAATTCTTTTAATGACCAACTTGCCCAATGAATATATCGAAATTCACATTCGGGCATATACTTTGCAATGTCCCTGTATACACGACCTAACGACCAGTGTGTATCTGAAAACACACCAATCTTCATTGGTTCTCCATAACCCATAATCCCTGTAAGTAACAATCGGCCAAATCATCTTTCTTCGGGTGATTCATCATGTACTGAACCCACTCATGCGTGGGAACTAGCTCCTGTGCATGAACAATCCCTGTCTTTTTACGGCCTTTATAAGTCTTTGTAGCGTCTTCAACTGTAACCATGTTAGTAAGCTTGTGAACCGCAGACACTCCTCGACACTTGTAGCCCTGACAGACAAACCACATATGCAACATAGCCTGAACGCATAACATTCGCTTATCCGGTTGCTGTTCGAACGCAATCAAGTCTGCATCTTTCCATAATTCTCTACGAGCTTCCAGGCATTTTGCAATAGGTTGTGCTAGGTCCACCACCGACATTGACTTACAAGATTTCACACATCGCTTCCACACATTTGCAGAGTATTTCTTATACAAAAAGTCAACCGCTTCTTTCTTTGTTTTGAACTCCTGACCGCTTTCAAACCTCAATACTGAAATCGGCTTTTTAGATAACTCAGTCTTGGTTATTACCGGTTCACCCTTACCTTTGTGTACCGTACATGCCGTTTGAGTCCCATTTGACCAGTTTGCCGGCTTCTTACACTTGAAACACTTGATATTATCTTGCCCGGCACTTTCGGCCATAACATCGATCAAATCCCAATGGACAATTTTTACGTTAGAACGGCTAGTTCCTTCCATAACGCAAAAAGCTAGATTTCTTAATCCCACGTCAAATGAAACCAACTTCATTACTTTTTATAGGGATATATGTTTAAGTTACGCGGTAGCCTTGAGGAGTTCTAACAGAGCCGTCTTCGAGTCGCGCTTGCCGAAGGGAACGCCCTTCTTCGAGAGGATATCCTGCAACTGCTTGGTTGTCTTGGTCTGGTAATCGTCGATATCCTCGACCGGAGGCGACTCCACATGCTCGACCGCCTCCTCGACACTCGCACGATCATCGTCCTCTGCAATCTCGGTCTCCTGGACGTCCTCTTCCGTATCAGCCTTTAGTTCAACGTGGACCTCTGGTGCCGGTGGAGGAGCTAGGTGAGACGTGAGAGCAAGAGAGATGGAATTAACACTCTGCATTAGACGGGTCTGTTGCCAATAGAGGTATCCGACCATTCCCGATAGAATGAAAATCATTGCGGCGAGAATAATAATTGATACTAGCGTAAGGTCCATTTGCTTTCTTTGTTGGAAGAAACCTTCTCTGTTTAAACGTAAAGATGCCAACCCCAGATGCCTCCGCGTTTACCCGTCAATCTAAGCTTCGAGCTTACGCAAGAGATCCACAAACCAATAACATTAAGGTCATGGCCAATTTTTATCAGCCTGTTATAAGACCAACTGGTTTGCAAGATTTCCTCCCGAGCTTCACGAATAAGTTCGTGTTGCCGTATAGTCGGTTCACTGCCTCGACTAATATGAACAAAAATTATTCGTACGTAAGACCAAAGGGGATTTACTAAGATGCCAATGTTATGTCCGTCGATTCCCATCGATAAGAACAAACAGGGCGGACGAAATTACGATTCCTCAAAAATGACGGACTTCAAAAAGATTTGTCTGATCTCTAACGATGACACGACTAAACCAAATCAGCAAACTGATTTGACTGAACTACGCCGAGGAAATTTATTAGCTTCTACTTTACGAAGCATTCCTCGATTTACTAAACCTTTTTTTGAAAAATCTTGTTCTAGCGGTATTAAATTTTCAGGCCAAACTTCATTCTGGATTATGTACGGAAATGGTACTGGCGCATCGCCCGCTACGGAATATATATATGCTAGTAACACGCTTACACCCAACGACTCAAATAATGAATTTAATGAAAATAATGGATATGCTAAAGCATTACTTAATTTATCAACGAATTTGGCTGCTAATCCAAATAATCGTGCTGGAATATTGAAAGCAATTAATGATCTCTTTGATGCAAATACTGGAACTGGAAAGACTATAACATTAAAACTCACGGCATCGTTCACTAATGATGGACGATTAACTATATCAACACCTTCAAATATTAATACAGGATATCTTCTTGGATTATATTTTGGCATAACTCCTAATGGATCTGTTGATTTAGGTGTTTTTCTAGAAAATGGTGGTAATGTAGGTGTAGATAATGCCGCATTATTGATAACAGGCGGAACAAATACAGTTACTGCAAATTTTCCAATTACGTGCTAAAACTCTTCGTCCAAACGGATTTCCATATCAGCTTGGTTCATTCCTACGCCATGCTTTGAATATTCGGATACCTTCTTCTCGAAGAAGTTGGTTTTTCCTTCAAGTGAAATCAGCTCCATGAAATCAAACGGATTCTGGACCTTGTAGATCTTTGGTGCGCCAAGTTGCATAGCAAGGCGGTCCGCAACAAACTGAATATACTGGGTCATATCTCTCGCGTTCATTCCGATCAATGAACACGGCAGCGCATCGCAAATAAATGCCGTCTCCTTCTCAACTGCCGACTGAATGATCTCGTGGATCGTTGAGTTATCCAGTTTGTTTCCAAGAGTATGGTACAGCGCAACTGCGAACTCAGTATGTAGTCCTTCATCCCGAGAAATCAGCTCGTTTGAGAAGGTCAATCCAGGAAGCAGACCCCGCTTCTTAATCCAGTAAATCGCACAGAACGAACCGCTGAAGAAGATGCCCTCGACACACGCAAACGCTACCAATCGAGTCGCAAAGTCGTCTACCGAATTAATCCACTTGAGAGCCCACAATGCCTTCTCGCGAACACAAGGAATCTCGTCGATGGCGCGAAAATATTTCATCTGTTCGTCCTTGTCCTTGACATACTGGTCAATCAACAGCGAATAGGTCTCCGAGTGAATACCTTCCATGGCATTTTGGACTCCATAGAACAGGCGAGCCACCGGCGACGACACATCCTTTTGGAATTGAGAAGCAAGGTTCTCCTGGACGATGCCGTCAGATCCGGCGAAGAAGGCTAGCACGTGTTTGATGAAATGTTGCTCATTTGTACTTAGTTTCTCCCAATCGTTCTTATCTTTTGCGAAATCAATCTCTTCCACCGTCCAGAACGATGCAACCGCTTTTTTATATAGTTTATAGAGGTCCTGTTCTGCAGCCTGGATGGGAAATAGCGTGTAGCGAGCTCCGATAGATTCCATGCTTTATAGGAATATAAAAATATGTTTAGACTCTTTCCGTTTTGTATAAGTAAATGTCAACTGAGAACGTTCTACAGGGAATCCTATCGCAAAAGATAGTTCAAACTGGCGGTGTATATTCTGCTAAAACAGACCTAGTTAATGTAGATACTATCAAACTAGACTCGACTAGCACACAAGCTGGAAAAATTGTCTTTACTACATCACTTCCCGTAAGTAGTGTTGATACCACTGTGCCTGGTGTAACTAGTAACTCTGTCGTAATTCTAACTCCAACCACTTCATTCGCTGGTACATACACTTTAAGCACGCAGACGAACAATATAAGGCTTGTTTTAGGAGCTGCAGCCAATGTAACATTCAACTACTTTGTGGCTAAATACTAGAGTTTTCCGACAATTTTGTAGATACTCAGCACTGAAACCCCCGATGCTTCAGATACATTTTTCATTTGCGACTTAGCTGTTAGCCCCATAATCGACGCCACGACTCCGGCTACGATTGTCTTCGGTGTATGTTCAAATTCATCCTCTGATTTCAGCGATAATTCGTATAGTTTATCCATGATTTTCTCTCGTTGGTCGTCGTTTAGGGTGAGACTCGAACATAGTCGCTCAGCCAATCCAATCTGCGTGTTTATGATTGAATGGTCTGTTTGAGAATATCGCAGAATAGCTTTACACAAAGATCGGATATTCACGTGAAATAATTTTGCAATTTCTTCGTGCGTACGGGAAGCAGTCTGGTTTCTGCAAGATATAAATACTGCAGCTCCCATACATGCTCGTCGAGTTTCGCCTCTTACCTTTTGAGCGTCCTCTAGCTGTTTATACAGACCACATGCTTCCTGAACGATTGCCTTCGGTAATCCCGCCTGTGTACACGATAACTGGATTGCGTCAAATATTCCCATCCATGAGCGCTCGCTGTTGGAGTATAGAGACCAACACGATAATCGTTGAATTCCCTTGAAAGCAGGATTAAATCCCTTATGTGAGATGATAGATCCGTAAGAGCATGTTGGAAGTAAATCTGATGTTGCACACCCAGTTCTAGACTGGTCCTCTCCTTTATTGTCTTCATAATTTCGCCATTCAGCTCCTTCGTCTATAAATCGTTCAAATATAGTTCCACAATTTTCACATATATGCTGGCCTTCGTCAATTACTAGTGAATGAATGCAAGACATTTTCATATCTTATATTCATTTACCAATTTGTATTCGTTTTTACAAACGCATATTTACGATGTAGTTTTAGGCTTTTCTACCTCCAATATTTCAACTCCGTCGTCATCTCTAGCAATGAAATAACCTAAAAGCTTCGAATTCCAGCGACTAGGTTCGACCCACTCGTATGCTCCGTCTTTGTTTACTTTGAGTAAAGTCCGTATATCTCTTTCAATATTTAGTATAGAATGACGATCAACATACTGACGATTGACACGAGAGCCGTGGTACAGATGAAAAACGTGAATTCCTTCCAGATATGATACCTTAGGCTTCTTCATGGTACAATAATCCTGGTAGACTGAATTCATGCTCTTAGGCAATGAGTGTGCGCCTTTAGGAAATGACTGTTTCATCCAGGCAGCAACCGATAATGTGTCACCACTTCCACTAACCGCCCAATCAAAAAATCCTACCTTATTATACCAATCTCGACGGAACCCCCACGCAAATCCAGGGTGAAATTTATGAGAGTACACATTACCCGGGCACTTTACAGACGTTTCACGTGTAAGACTAACATTCTTATACGTTAAATCGAGCCAGTGTCCGAACTCAAATGCCTGAACTACATCATGAGTATTCAGCTTTTCTGACATGTCAGAATACCATTTTGCATCTGAAAATATCAAATCGGCATCTAAGAATGCAATTTTAGTATACTTCTTTGGAATTTTGCTTTCCAACACTCGACACAATCGCTCTTTGTGAAACATATACGAATGTGAATTAACATGGAATACGTTCGGAGAAGCAGGTATTTCAGGATTTCGGTTATCAAATACAAGTTCAATCGTATAGCAAGGAAACTCTGTCAGACGATTCACCGTGTATAAGTAATTCATCAAAATGCGTTTGGATTTCGATGGATTAAAAAATACAAATGCGATTGCCATATCATAATTCTTTGATTGTGACTGCCCCATTGTCTTTAGAAAGTATTAAAGTTTCACATCAGCATCCGATAAAATGAGTTCATGTGGAAGCTCCATATATAAAATTGTACTAAAAAATGGAGTTACACGTCCATCCAGAACAATAGAGCGAATCTTGCTATTTTCTACAAGACTTGAAACTAATCGATGAAACAGGGCATCTTTTCGTACACTTGTCTTAATGTTTACTTTACAGCTTCCATTCCATCCACACACATTCCCAGAACAAGTATTTTTGGTCTTAAACTGACCACATGGAGTTCGAATTTTGCTAATGAATTCAGTTGGCTTTGAAATATCTACAAATTGCGTTCTATCATCGAACCATCGCCTGAGTTCACTCTGAAGTGTTTTGCGAGTCGGTTTTGAAGTGAGAATCTGTTGAAGCGTTGAGTAATCTTCCAATGTTTTTGATAGCTCGAATAATAAGAATTCGAATATTTCAGATGCATAAGATATTTCGGTGTATACTTGCTTGAGTGAGACATCTTCTGACCCGAATGTCATCTTTCGTTCATTTATCGTGTTCATACTTTCAATAACTTCAACAGGTTCTCCCTTCTTCTTCTCTGGAACTACCGGAATACGTAGTCCACTTTTCAGTCGAATTTCAACTCGTTCATTCCTGGAGTTGTACATATCCTCGGCCCATTCGTATCCAGAAGCATATTTCTTTGCAATATCCAAATACTTTAGCACATCTGAATGTTCAGGCAACTCTTTTATATTTTCAAATCCGTTGATCTTTGACGCACTATTTGAAGGAAGAGGCGTTGATTGAAACGGCAGTACCATTTTAGCTGGAATATAAAAAGCTTGGCCACGGACATACGGATCTAATACAATAGAGTAATCATCTGCTCCAATTTTTGACATTAGTTCAGGCAACGATGCCAGTGCATTATCGTATGAGGGTATAGGTGTATTACACGAGACACTTCTCATTTTTTCCAGATGTTCGTATGTCTGTTTTTTAAACGGCGCTTCGTATACATTTGAAGAAAACGTAAGAAGGTTCTTATCTCTCCGCACAAACGATATGCCTGTGAAGACATCTCCGTCTTGTAGCATGATTATAGCACGCTTTCTTGAAGGTCCCATTCGTGTCGGGAAGAAGCAATCTAGCGATTTTGAATCGTTTAAGATACGAAACACCTCGCACTGAAGAGCAAGTGCACTATACTCTAACTCCTGTATAACAGACAACTCCCCGCGTTCATACGCTTGATCTATCCCTGCAATACGGCGAGCCAATTCTTCACTTTCAATTTCTTCCTCGATCTCTTCATAGTCTTCTTCTGCTAGATGCGCCCAAGTATTGAAGAACGAGCACTTCAGTACAAGTTGGATGTTTTCCCGAGGCTTAGGGATAGTTGTTTTCAGGTTCAGTAACTTTGGCAGAGTTTCGGAAGGTCTCCCAATACCAATTCGGAAGTATCCGGACATCGGACTTTGAATACGTGCCTGGGGAAATACTTCATACGTTTCGTTGATAAAAAGCGCTTGTAATATATCAGTAGGAATAAATGCTAGACGCATAGGAGGGACTGATACCTTCGTGTTCCCTAAAATATAATATTTATCTTCGATTACTTCCTTTTTTACTCCTGAATCAGGCGTTTTATAACAGCATGGCATAAGCTTGTCGTTTGTTGGTGATTTGTATTTGGTAAACTTTGGATACTGAAACGCCTTGTCTCGTTTGATAACAGTGAACTCCTGTGGATTTTGATTTACTTTTTCTTTAACTTTACCCTTGCACATTGGACATCGCTGAAATCCGTCCTCATCAACTAATTGTGACTCTTGTATGGGTATTTCATCTCGCATACACCAGTATTGAGGACAAATCAATATCCCATTTTCAATTGGCATTATCTGCTTTTCATCTGCATAGGTGCGCGGATCGTACGGTGTGTCTTTAATTCGATTTAAGTCGTCGTCGCTCAAGATGACAGGTTGATGCTTTTGTTCACACTTCTTAGGGTATTCATACTCAGGATGATTTGTGTTGTACGTTTCTGGATCAAATTTCTGTAGTCGGGTATTGAAATAGTTATAAAGCGTCTTGCGATCAGATTTGACAATAATTTTTTCCTCATTTTGTTGCTCTTCTTTTTCGACTTGTGCAGGTGTGGTTGGTTCAATATCAATGTCGCCGATTAGGTCCATATATTCATCCAACACTGCTTTATCTAGCACTTGTTCTTCAACCTTAATTTGCTTGGCTGACACTTTCTCCAGTCGCTTCGGACACACCTCATCAATATCTTCTGCATCGGGGTTTGTCAGGATATATCGCAGAATGTTTGCGTATTGAAGTGACTTTTCTAGGCGATTTGTGGAAGAAAGCAAAATAGTGTTCGATCCAATACGCATGGTCGGAAATCCTCGAAATGCTTTCTCTAGAATTTTAGGATCCTCATCGATTCGAATTCGTAAATCTTGATATATACTACGAGCCTTGTCTGCACTGATACTCAAGTCATTAGCTATGTCATTAACTGATAAGCCTGGATTATCGCGCATAAGTTGAAGCACCTTCATTTCAACGGCAGTAATTCCTTGGACTGAATAGTCAGAACGCAAAAATCTAAATATAGATTTATCGGCATCTGCCAAGTCAAATATTGATGATACACAACCAAACCTGCGTAGATCATAATTTTCAACCTTCTTTGAATACTTTGCTACAAAACTCATGTCCTGTAGCTCCCATCTTTCTTGATCTAGATCATTTTCGTTGACAAATGGAAGTATTGAGTCGAATAAAGGCAACCATTCTTTTATTCCATTCTGTAGCTCTTCGATTGTTTCCGTGTTCTCTTCAGGACGATAAGTTGAAATTACCATATCAACGGATGTAATTGAAATTCGGTCGAAGTGCTGGTTGCTTTTTCCACGATATAACACCAGAGTTGGACGATTTCTAGAAGGTTTTGTATTGGTCCACCATGCATTCCACATAGATAAGTCAAGATAAGGTTCCTTCTTCTTTGCGTTTTCGGCAAAGAACTTGTGTCTGGATACTTCTGTGCTTGACGTGAAGAATGTTATACAGGGTAAATTTTTAGACACGGTTAATCCATAAAACATCTGTTCGAATCTGGTTCTGATTGCTGATCCAAAGTCTGTTTCGATCCATGGAACATGAAAGCGCGTTCTGACGATTGATACATCAGTAGGTTCAGGGCTGTCGAGTGCAAGTAGTTCTGTAATGCGTTTGTTATTCATCTTCAATAAACTAGATTCTTCTTCGCTAAGTCGAGGTGGCGTATTGGAACGCAGAAATGGAAAATATATTGGTTGGGCGTTTTCAGCTTCTTCGTCGTATGGAATACAATAAAATCCCCGAATATCTGTAACATTGTAAACACTAGAAACCAGGCGTGTTACATCTGGAATAGGGTATGATGCAGCCGGAATTTTTGAGTCGTAGGAACGTGGAAGTGCAAACGAAAGCTCTTCTGGGACTCCGAATATCATATACTCTGAGAACGATTCTTCCGGGGAATGAATCTCTTTTACGGAATCAGGCACTTCCATCCACTCGCTACGGCTAAAATCTGAGTATACGATTGAAGAGGCAGGGCTTCGGTAAAATGTTTGATATTCTGAGAATGGAAGCCTTTGGATAACGGGTTCTGTTAAAGATAAGCGGTTAAATAAAGACTCCCATCTATGAGGATTGCGTTGATAATAATCTGCAGGACGCTCGATTCGCGCTAGTATTAGCAAACGATCCGGATGAATATCTAAAGTTTGACCAATTTGTTGACGAACTGTATCGATAGTATCATCATCGAAAAATGATACAAAACTGCGTTGATTTGATTTGCTTTCAGTTGTCTCCACCCGGAGCATCTTATTACTTAACTATATTCTTTCTGTTTTGGATATAAATGTCCTTCACATCTTCGCCCAGCGTGACCGGAAGTGGAAGCCCCTCACAAACAAGTAGTGCAAGTCCATCGCAAACAAGTAGTGGAAGTCCCTCGCAAAGCAATATGATAATAGAAACAGCTTCGACTCCAGTTGGAGTAAAACCCGAAGGTGTTGTTTATATCAGCGTTGTAATAATCCCTATTGTTCTTGCGTTCTTATATTTTCTGATCAGAAAACTACAAAGGCGAATCTGTAATCTGAATTCCGCAATATGATACTGGTGTTCGGTTGTAATTGACATCTTGATAAATTCCAACCCCAATTGCATCTTGGAGAATGCGCCGAAAATTTGCCCAAAATTCAGGAGTGTGTCCTATGCTGAAGGTCATCAAATGAGCAACTTCGTGAAGAACAACAAACATCACGGTGTTTTCTTCGACCAGAGGATACCCTTTTGTTTTTTGACGTAAACATACTACTATTCTGTCTCCTTTGTTTTCAGAATACGACGTGGTTGAGTCGTTAATGTTGCTCTCACACATATTCTCGGGCTTAAATCGTTCAATCATCGTTTGAATTCGAGGCTCCGCTGCAGTCGCAGGATCATTCTTGTACCTAGTGAATAGCTTTTCAAGTTTAGTCTGAATCGAAGCCATTCGCTCGCACGCTTCTTGCTTATCGGGTAAATTCTGAACCAAATAATCTTTATTCGTTTGAGAACTTCTAACAGATACCAGATTGGAAGGACCTTTTGTTGCAGCATAAAGGACTGCTGCCCCGACGCCCACTGCAAGAGCGGTTGATAACATTATTTATATGTCGAGACACTTTCTACGCGTCGAGTCCACGCTTGAAAGGGTTGCTCTCAATCGTCGTATTCAGGAAAGGACCGACAGCCGCCTGGGGATTGGGCTGCTCCGAGCGAACGTCCCAAGAAGCGTTGCGGTTGGTCTGCGAGACACCGGCGATTACCGTATTAGTGTGATACCCAGCATCTAGGAAGTTCTGGCCCTTCATGTCGGACATGGAAGAAGGATTCACGGCGGCCCACGAGGCACCCATTTCGCCAGAGGGAAGCAGTTCATTTGCAGAGAGGGTAGACGTGTTGTAAGTTGACTGAGAAGCAGGGTGGCGAGCCTGTAGAGACTCCGTGGGCTGTGCATTGCCACCGGCGCTGTGGGACATGCGATCATACGGGCCCGCATCGGCGAGAGGTCCCGTAGGAGTTGTTAGAGTCTGACCCATCGACTCCAGACCTTCCGAGACACGACCCTTTACCGATGAGTATGAGCTTATCAGATAGGCTAGAGCAACGATACCTCCGAGGACAAGTGCTAAACGAGTGGTCTGCGAGGTTTTCATCCTTTAGTTTATATCCAAATCAAGACAAAAAAGAATGAAAAAGGACCCTTTGGCCGATCCTATAGCATTTTTTGCTTCCGCTGAGTTTCAAACTTTTTTCGAACAGAACATACTTAGACCGATACTGTCCAAGGTGTTCTCATATTTATACCCCTACCTCCTCGCCTTCACTTTTCTTTGGATTATCATGTTTCTTTGTATGATCATTATTCTTGTTGTCCTTGTTCGTGCTCGGGTATAGCAGTTCGATAAGTTGAGGACGGCGCATTTTCCATACATTCAAATACCCCTTGTCTCGCGCCTCTTTGCGTAGCTGATGTATAGTCTTCTTTTCAATTTTCATTTCCTCGGGGAATTCGGTCATAGTCAAGATTCTAATTAATTCGAGTCTCGACTTGACATAATAATACTTGATTGGTGGATTATGAATCTTTGCAAGATGCTTCAACTCAACAAGCGATAACGAGTGAATGTTCTCCATTTTGGCTGTAACCAATTTACATGGATTTTACGAATTCGTTTTCAATGAACCAGACTCTCTTTTTAATCCTAGCCGGCATCGCAACAGTCGTATTGTTCAGAACTAAGAAGCTATCGGAAGAGGTTGCTATTCCGATGATATATGATAACAATTCAATCCCAGGTGGTCCTTAGGCTTGATGTATCTGATTATAACATGACCATCGAACTTCGATGCCTATTTCTGAAATAATATCTAAATTTAAGTTCAACGCGTTGTACATAACAAGCTCAATTGCTTCAGGTGAAGTGTTTGAAATCATCGCTTTAAATGTATTAGTTATAATAGGTAGTTCTCGATTTGTAAACTTGTAAAAAAATGTATGCATGTTTTCTTTATCACTATACCAGTTAGACTTACATGCTATAGGAGACTCATTCATCCATCGCAATCTATCAAATCTATCAGTTAGCTTATAGCGACCTGTCATTTTGAATATGTTTTGATAGTTGGAAAAATCGACTCTATCAAATATATAGAGCATTAGTTGGGCCTCACAAAGCCCTTTATGAAACCCATTTTGTATTATATCGTTCGGATATGTATTGATAAAAATATCAACTCGCTTTTCCAGTTCTTTCATATATTCTGAATCCGGGCTACATTCTGCAAGAATTATATCTGTATCCGGAAGATGTTTGCGTATAGATTCAATTGTTTCTAGAGTTTGTTCGAATCTCTGTTGATGAGTATAAACACTACGAACAGACGTGAATGATAGTGGTTTATCGCTTATTTCAACAATAGAAGTTACAATAATACAATCTTTCATTATTAAAATATAACTTCATTCTTTAAGTAAAAAATCGCACGTCAAAATACAAATGCAGAAGACATTATTTATTTTGGCCGTTTTTGTTGCATCAGTCCTTGCTGGCCTTTTTGTCATGATGTCATCTACGCCATCTGGCCCGAAGTCGAAGGAAACGTTCATGCAGCGGTCGACCGGCGCACCTGTAAATGCACAGGGGATGGGCCCTTATGACAATGTATCTCTGCCTGGCGTCGCAGCGGGATGGCTAGCCACTGAGAATGTCCCAAAAGGTTCGGCGCCACTTGAATCAAGCGCTCATCCAATGCATCTTCTGAATAACCCAAAATCTCCTTCATGTTGCGTTAAAGGTCCCATGAGCACTGATACTGGATGCATATGTCTGAGCAAGGAGGATGAGAAGTTGTTTGAGTCTCGTGGCGGAAATCGCGCTCTAGCTTAAAACGGATTTACATTATGATAAATCTTAAACAGTATCAACATGTCTGCAGCAGTTCAACACTATCTTCAGCCCTACAAGGTTTCAAACACCAATGTATACGCAATTCCAATGAGCATATACAAGACATTGGATGTTAAGCAATGGAAGTACAATCGTCCTCCAGACATGAACCGAGTTCCCGAAATTCATGCGTGGATGAGTCAATTTAATCGAATGGATGGAGTTCTGAATTTAGCCTATATTTTAGGAGAAGGACTTGCGTGCTTTGAAGGTAATCATCGTCGCCTTGCAGTTGAAGGCCTGGACATTCACGTACTAGTTGATATTGTATGGGACGCAACTCATGAAATCGTGACACATGAGTTTCGTCGCCTGAATAAATCAGTATGCGTCCCGGATTTGTACATTACTGATAATACTGCTTCTCTTCGAGTAGAAATTGAAGATGCAGTAGCCGAGTTTCGCAAGAAATACGCTGATCACGAATCAACTTCTGGAAAACCTCAACGTCCTAATTACAACCGCGATAATCTGACAGATAACATCACTCGTCTTCAGCGTGAACTTACAGTTCCAGTATGCGAATTAATGAGCCGACTTCGTGACCTGAATGATAAATATTCTTTGAGAGATAAATCTAAACTTAGCGCAAAGATTCAAGCAAAATGCGAGGATTCGGGGCTTTGGCTATTTGCATGGAGTTCTGTCGTTTCCTCCAGTGAACTATAAAACGGATTGGTAACTCTGTGGCAACAAACAGTACACATCATGGATCAAATTATGAAACTGCTTAATTTGTTTTGTGAATTAACGTTGCCAGACAATCAGTTGGGAATGCCAGCTTATTTGAGGTCACAACTTAGTATATTGCAATCTGTAGTGGAACAATTGCAACTAATGATAAAGTATACTCAAGATAACTTGCGTGAATGGGAGGATATTTAAACAACACGCAAATCTAAATACAAATGGACATTCATGCAGGACTAAAGGCTTTTGCAGATGAACTTGGAATTTCTGAGTTTGATGACGCAAAAACAATTGAAGAAATTGAAGCGCTTTATCCCGATGTTGTCCTGATTATTCAGAAAAAGGATGAATTTTTTGATAAGCCACGTGTACTGTTTCAACAGGAAGTAAATGGTCTAGACCACGAAGTCATTTGGAAACACCTTCCAATCTGTTTATTTCTTTCTTTCACAAACGGTGATATTAAGGAAAAGTTGGGATCATTGCTATCACTGGCAAAGAACTTTCTATCTGCAAACCCGACTGAAGCAACTAGCGAGATCTCACGGATCTTAAATGACGAGAGTGCACAGAGTTCAATTGAAGAGTTCATTGAATTCTGTACGAATACCCGTATTGCAAAGGTGCTGAACGATATTCTTACAAACTTGGATGTAAGCGAGTTTGAAAGTTTACTAGAAAATCCCCGCGAGTTCATTGAAATCGCAAGAAACCCAGATCATCCAATTGTGAAAAAGTTCATCCAGAAGTTTCAGAATATTCTCAAGGAAAAGATGGAACGAGGTGAGATTTCGCAGAGTAAACTTCAGGAGGATATTGAGGGAATCAAGGCCAAACTAACGGGGTTGTTCGGAAATGCACTGACCGAGGCTTTGGGAGGAAGAGGGGCTGAGGTTCCATCCGCTGTTCTTACATCTAATAGTCCAGAGGCACGTCGTCAGCGAATGCTGGCACGATTACAGAGAAAACAGCGCGAAAAAACTCAACGTTAAGATAAGATAAGGAATG
>Ga0114975_10001485_pt1 | contig 16696 bp, 15 predicted proteins | sample S_130626_EF_Meta_FD_87031 | JGI IMG/M metagenome (GOLD analysis project Ga0114975, IMG submission 87031) | Freshwater microbial communities from Lake Simoncouche, Canada to study carbon cycling - S_130626_EF_MetaG | ecosystem: Environmental > Aquatic > Freshwater > Lake | place: Lake...
TACACACCATGGGCTCCATGGTGGCGTGGGCCAAGTACGGCGTGAAGTAATCGGCTTCCACCACTTTGGCGGCTTTGGCAAGGGCCTCGGATGTGTTGCCATCGTTGCGAGCCACAGCCAATTCAGGCTGCTCCATGCCGGCTTTAAAGTGAGCCATGATGGCTGCGCTGCTCAAGGTGCCGTGCTCGCCCACATCCCAGTCAACAGACACTTCGCGCAATGCCTCTTTGGCGCGCCACCAGTTGTCGGCCACCACGGCCACAAAGTCGCCCATGTTCAAAACCTTCACAATGCCGCGGCGGTTTTCCACCTTGGAGGCGTCCATGGTTTTGACCTTGCCGTTGAACACTGGACAGGCGGCCACGGCGGCGTGCAACATACCAGGCAATTGGGTGTCGATGCCGTATTGTCGAGCGCCCACCACAATGTCGGGGATGTCGACGCGAGGAATGGGTTTGCCAATGAGGGTCCAATCTTTAGGGTCTTTGAGTTGAACTGTTTTGGGGGCTTCCAGCTTGGCCGCATCGGCGGCCAATTGGCCGTAGGTCAGGCTGCGTTTGCTGGCGGCATGGGTCACTTTGCTCAGTGATGCTTTGCACTCGCTGGCAGGTACGTTCCATTTCTGGGCAGCGGCAGTCACCAACATGTCACGGCAAGTGGCACCCGCTTTGCGCAAGTACTCTTGCGAATTGCGAATGGTGCGGCTGCCCACAGAAGCCATGTCGCCATAGGCGCGTTTGGTGCGCAAGTTTTCGTGTGCCGTGGCGTATTCAACGCGCACTGTTTTCCAATCGGCTTCCAGTTCTTCGGCAATGATCATGGGCGCCGAGGTCATGCTGCCCTGGCCCATTTCGGCGCGCGCATAGCGAATCACAATGGTGTTGTTGGCTTCAATTTCAACCCACACATTGAGCTGCGGCGTGACACCGGCGGCTTCGGCGGCTTGACCCTTTTCGGGCAAGAAAAATCCCAAGGACATGCCGGCCGACGTGGTTCCCGACACTTTCAGAAAATGACGGCGGTCCATGGCGGCATCGGTGGGTTGGAGTTTGTCAGGGTGGCTCATGCGCGGGCTCCTTTTTTGGCCACAGCGTGAATGGCCGTGCGAATGCGGGCATAGGTGCCGCAGCGGCAGATGTTGGTCATGGCCGCATCGATGTCTTCGTCGGTGGGCTTGGGTTTTTTCTTGAGCAAGGCCACAGCGGCCAACATTTGGCCGCCTTGGCAATAGCCGCACTGGGGCACTTGATGGTCAATCCAGGCTTGCTGCACCGCATGCAATTTGCCTTTGTCGGCCAAGCCTTCAATGGTGACCACTTTTTGGCCTGCCGCCACCGAAACAGGGTAAGAGCAAGAACGCACGGGCTCGCCATTGAGCAACACGGTGCAAGCGCCGCACTGGGCCACGCCACACCCAAACTTGGGGCCTTTGATGTTAAGTTCATCACGCAGGGCCCACAGCAAGGGCATCTCGGGTTCGACATCGAGCGAATGGCTCTTTCCGTTAACAGACAGCTTCATGTGCAATGGCTCCAAGTAGGTGGGAATAATGTTGGGTGTTTTAACTTGAACAGCCAAAATCAGCAATCGGGGACTCTCCTAAGGCCCTACCCTTAGCGTGGCTTCCGGTCGCCGGCATCGCACTTTTCAGGATCACTTTTTACATTGACAAAACCTCATGCGTAAGCAATTCAACTTACTGCAGGGCCCTTCATTTGGATGCACAATGAGGCGATTCATTTTTTAACGCATGCCCACCATGACACTGCCCCAATTGCCCGCACGCCCCTACCGCCGTATTGCCACCGAAGAGGCTTTCTCTCCGCCCGAAATGCTCGACATTTACAGAAAGATTTTGGCCAAAGACGATGTCGATGTGGGCTTTAAAAACCTGATGGGCTTTTACATGAGCAGCCCCAGCGAGCGCGCACAGCACATCATGCGCTGCTTGGTGGACCTCGACGAATTGCGCTTGCAACACATGGACGAGGCGGGCGTGGATGTGCAGGTCATTGGCCTCACATCGCCTGGCGTTCAGATCATGGACAAAGAAACCGCGGTGGCGTTTGCCCCTGTGGCCAACGACATTTTGGCTGAAGCCACTCGCCGGCACCCCGACCGCTTGGTCGGCATGATTGCGGTGGCCCCCCAAGACCCTGCCGCCGCCGCCAAAGAAATTCAGCGTGGTGTGAACCAGCTGGGCATGCATTCGGTTGTGATTAACTCTCACACCCACGGCGAGTACTTGTCGGACACCAAGTTTTGGCCTATTTTTGAAGCCGCCGAAGCCATGGACACCCCCATTTACTTACACCCCAATGCCATGCCCGCCAGCATGATTCAGCATTTCATTGAAGCTGGCCTGGATGGCGCCATTTATGGCTTTGGTGTTGAGACCGGTTTGCATGGTTTGAGGCTGATTACATCGGGCGTGTTTGACAAGTTTCCCAAGCTCCAAATTATTTTGGGCCACATGGGCGAGGCCTTGCCTTTCTGGGCTTACCGCTTAGATTACATGCACGCAGCCACCGTCAAGTCCAAGCGCTATGCCAGCGTGCAACCCATCCAGCGCAAGCCCAGCGACTATCTGCGAGAAAACTTCCACATCACCAACAGCGGTGTGGCATGGGGCGCCGCGCTCAAGTTCACGCAAGACTTTATGGGCCCCGATCGCGTTTTGTACGCCATGGACTATCCTTACCAATATGTGCCCGAAGAAGTGGCCATGCTGGAAAACTTGGACATGGCGCCGCAAGTGCGCAAGGCATTTTTTGAAGGCAATGCCGAGCGCCTCTTTAAAATTCCACCGGCCAAATAAAGTGCGCTTGAAGCGCCTTGTGTCAAGTGCGCTTGAAGCGCCCTTGTGACCCTTTAAATTCTTCAGGAGACACCTCATGAAAGTCATTCAAAAACGCAGCATGTTGGCCACGGCCAGCTGGGTTCTGGGCAGCCTGTTGGCAGGCGGTTTCAGCTTGGGTGCTTTGGCCCAAAGCGCCTTTCCTTCGCAGACCATCAAAATTGTGGTGCCCTTCACGCCGGGCACCGGCATGGACACCATTGCCCGCGTGGTGAGTCCGCGCTTGTCTGAGCGCTTGGGTCAACCTGTGGTGGTGCAGAACCAAGCGGGTGCCAGCGGCAACATTGGCGCCGACACGGTGGCCAAGTCCAACCCCGATGGCTACACGGTTCTCATGGGCGCCAACACCATGCTCATGGCTTCACAAATGTACAAAAACGTGAACTTTGACCCCGTGAAAGATTTCTCCGCCGTGTCCATGGCCGCCTACGGTTCTCTGATGTTGGTGGCCCATCCCAAAACGGGCATCAAGTCGGTGGCCGATTTGGTCAGCCAAGTGAAAGCCAGGCCAGGCTCAGTCAGTTTTGGCTCGCCAGGCGTAGGCACCCCGCACCACATGGCCATGGAGTTGTTCAAACTTGAAACCAATACCTTCATGCTCCACGTGCCATATCGCGGCACGGCCGGCTACACACAAGACTTGTTAAGCGGCGAGTTGAATGTGGGCTTCTTGCCTGTGCACATTGCGCAAGGTTTTGTCAAAGGTGGCAAGCTCAATGCCTTGGCCGTTGGTAGCCCTAAGCGTCATCCTGTGGCACCCGACGCACCCACCTTTGACGAAGTGGGCGTGAAGCGCATTGACGTCGATCTTTGGTACGCGTTTTTTGTGCCCAGCAAAACGCCCACCGCAGTGGTCACACGCTTGAACACCGAAATGGCCGCCATTTTGCGATTGCCCGAAGTGAAAGAAATTTTGGGCAAAGCGGGACTCGATGCCGTTGCGTCTACCCCTGCTGAGTTGGGCGCCATTGTGGCCAAAGACTATCCTCGTTGGGGCACCGTCATTCGCACCAAACAAATTTCAGCCGATTAATTTTTACAGCACCTTATGAGCTTTCAAAAAATCAACATCGCCATTGTGGGCGGTGGTGTGGGCGGCTTGGCTTTGGCATTGCATCTGCATTCGCGTGGCATCGTTTGCCATGTGTTTGAAGCGGTGGCCGAGGTGCGCGAGTTGGGTGTGGGCATCACGCTCTTGCCGCACGCCATGCGCGAGCTGGCCGCCTTGGGCATTCAGCCCGAGCTAGAAGCCGCTGGCATTGAAAACTACGAGAGTGCTTTCTTCAATCGGCACGGTCAATTCATTTACAGCGAATTGCGGGGCCGTCATGCGGGCTATGCCCTGCCCGAGGTGGGCATTCACCGCGGCAAGTTGCACAAAATTTTGTTTGACACGGCGGTCAAGCGCTTGGGTGCAGACCACGTGCACACGGGCTACCGCTTTAAAAGCATTGAGCAAAATGCTGACACCGCCTCCCTCACCTTCACAGACCCTGAAGGTCATGCGCTGCCCCCGGTTGAGTGCCGTGTGGCCATTGCGGCCGATGGCGTCAACTCAGCACTGCGCCACACTTTTTACCCTGATGAAAAAATGGTCTTCACAGGCATCAACACTTGGCGCGGCGTAACGCGCTTCAAGCCCATCCTGACTGGCAAGTCGTACATGCGCATTGGCTCCATTGAAACGGGCAAGATGGTCATTTACCCCATCGTCGACAACATCGACGCTGAAGGCCAACAGCTGGTCAATTGGATGGCCGAGATTCGCATGGAAGGCGTGTCGCAAAACGACTGGAACCAAGCCGGCAAAGTAGAAGATGTGTTGAAACTGTTTGCCGATTGGAAGTTTGATTGGCTTGACGTGACGGCGCTCATTGCCAATGCAGAATCTTTGCTTGAATACCCCATGGTGGACAAAGATCCCATTGACCAGTGGACGTTTGGCCGCGTCACCTTTTTGGGCGATGCTGCGCACCCCATGTACCCCCGCGGCTCCAATGGGTCTGCCCAAGCCTTGATTGATGCCCGCACCTTGGCCGACGAGTTGGCCAAGTTTGCAGAAGCCGAAGACCCCCTGCCCGCGTTGCTGCGCTACGAAACCATTCGCAGGCCCTTGGCCAACAAAGTGGTGCAAACCAACCGCAGCACACCGCCCGATTTCATCAACATCAAAGTGGATGAACTCACAGGCGGCAAGCCCTTCCGTCACATTGACGATGTGATCAGCCAAGAAGAGTTGCGCAAAATTTCAGACGACTACAAAAAGATTGCGGGCTTCTCTTTGGAAGCGCTCAAGGCTGATTAGTTTTTTTATTGCACTTCAATTTTGGCTTCGCGAATGGCTTTGGCCCATTTGGCTGTTTCGGTTTTAGAACGCTGCGCCAAAGCCTCTGGCGAAGCAGGCGCTGTTTCAAATCCGAGTGCTGAGAATCTTTCCAAAATGGCTTTGTCGGTGGCGGCCGCATTGGCGGCGGCGTTGAGTTTTTGCACAATGTCAGCGGGCGTGCCAGCCGGCGCAAACATGGCAAAGTAAGCAATCAATTCGTAGTCTTTCAAACCCAAGGCTTCATTGACTGTGGGCAATTCTGGAATGGCTTTGGAGCGCTGCAACGAGGTGACTGCCAGCCCCCTGATTTTGCCGGCCTTCACCTGCGGCAACATGACGGCAAAGTCGGCTGTGAACATATTGACTTGTCCTCCCATGAGATCGGTCATGGCCGCAGGGCCACTCTTGTAGGGCACGTGCGTCATTTGAATGCCCGCCATGCTGGCCAACATTTCGGAAGACACCAGCTGCGAGGTGCTGGCACTGGCAAACGTCACTTGGGTGGGCTTGGCTTTGGCCATGTCCACAAACTCTTTCAAGCTTTTGACCGGCACATCGTTGTTGACCGCCACAATGAGCGGCACCGAGCCCATGTAAGCCACGGGCGCAAACGCTGTGTCTTGGTCATATGGCAATTTTTTCATGAGGCTTTTGAGGGCGGCGTTGGTGCTGTTGGTGCCTATCAGCAATGTGTAGCCATCGGGTGCCGCTTTGGCCACAGCATCAGCGCCCAGCATGCCGTTGACGCCTGCCTTGTTTTCCACCACGATGGGCTGTCCCAAAATTTCGGACATCTTTTGGGCAAAGGCTCGGCCCACTTGGTCGGTGGCACTGCCCGCAGCAAAGGGCACAATGGCTTTGATCGGTTTGTTAGGGTACCCTTGGGCTTGTGTCGGCGCATTGGTCTGCGCATTCGCCTGATTGGACATCACGCCCAAACTCAATGTGGCAGCCCCAAAAATAGTGAGCAAACGGCTTATTTTTAGATTTTTCACAGTGTCTCCTTCTTTCAAAGCACCATTGAATCACAAGAACAATTATTTTTATAGCGCACCATGAAATCACCCATCAGCATCGTCGACGTCGACCGCACCGATTCTTGGACCCGCTACAAGGCCGGCATGTGCGATACCTGCGCGGCCAACTGCTGCACCATGCCGGTCGAAGTGAAGCTGCCAGACCTGATTCGATTGAACTTGGTGGATGCCTTTGAAGCCGAAAACGAAGAGCCCAAAGCCATTGCCAAAAGACTGAGCAAGGCCGGCACCATTCAACACTTTAATTTTAAAAACAGCATCTTCACCTTGTCGCAACGAAGCAGCGGCGACTGCCTGTTTTTAGACGCGGTCAGCCGCAACTGCACTGTGTATGAAAACCGGCCCAGCACCTGCAGAAAGCACCCGCAAGTGGGGCCTAAACCTGGCTTTTGCCCTTATGGGCCTTTGGCGCAAAGCCGCCGCAAATAACAATCACCTGCCAGGTTTAAAGCCGCGCTTGGCTACGCACTGGCCTAGGGCTTGGTGTTTTTGGGCACCGCTTGAGACACCGCCACGGGCACCGCCATGACAGCCACATCAGCCGACAAACCCAAGCGCTCAATGGTGGTTTTGGCGCGCTCTTTGGAGCGAAAGAATCCGGTGACCACTGCAAAACGGGCTTCGTCTTTGCCTTCAACAAATACCGGCACGATGCGCGCGTTGACCAGCCAGTCTTTGCTTCGCATGTAGGCTTGTGCATCTTTCAGGCGGGTGAAGTTTTTGTGGACCAGTACAAAACTGTCTTCAGGCAATTTTCTGAGCCACTGGCGGCCCTTGATGGCCACATCGGGCAGTTCAGTGATGACCTTTTCTTCGGCCACCTCTTTGACGGGCGCAGGCGCTACAGCGGGGGCAGTGGCTGGCACTGGCGCTGAAGCTGCTTTAGGTTCTGCTTTAGGTTCTGCTTTGGGCTCTGCCGCCGCCAATTTGTCGGTCACTGCAGCAGGCTCAGGCACCGGCATGGGGTTGTTGGCCTCGTCTTTGGGCGCCACTTTTTCGGCTGGTGCTGGCTCTGCAGAAGGTGCGGGCGTTTCAGCCACGGCCACAAGTTTGGGCTTGGTTTGGCCTGTGGCGGCATCGATCAAGGCGCTCACTTGCGTCTTCATGGCGGCCATCACGTCGGGGTTGAGCCACAAGGCTGTGCCCAATGAAAACGCCAAGAGGCTGCCCACACCCAAAGCCCATGGCCAAATTTTGACATTGGATTTCTTTTGGGATTCTTTAGACTCGACACGCCGCGGCGTGGCAACAGCCTCCACCGTTGAGAATGCCGGCACATTTTTGGCAGCCGCTTTGGTGAGCCGGTTGAAGAACTGAACCGCTTCCTCTTCTTTGCCGTTTTTTCGGGCCTCTTGAATGGCACTTAACTTTTGTTCTGGTGTGGGCAGGTCGAGCCCCCAGGTTACGAATTGTTTGTTGGGCCGCGTCACGTCTTCGTTTTGCGTGGTCTGAGACGCAAACATCAACACAATGCTGATGCCCGCACCCGGAAACTGCTGTACCAAGCGCGTCAGGAGTTGGAGCTCGTGCGCGCCCAGAGCGTTGGCATCGTAGACCACCCATACTTTTTCGGGCGCTTGCCCCATGCGCGAGGCGGTGGCCACATCGAGCGACAGCATGTTGAGCAGTTTGTTAAAGCGATCAAGCATGGCCTCCGTGTCTCGGGGCATGAAGATTTCAACTTGAGTATTGGCCAGCTTTTGCTTCACGCGCCGCACGAAGGCAGCGCCGTAATAATCGAGTAACTCGGACGATGGGCTGAAGATGACCACGCTCCGACTGTCTTGCGCCAAAGCAGTCAGGCAGCTTTCCATTTGCAAACGATCGGTCACTCTGAAAAATATTTCAGAGCCAGGATCGTTCATTTGTCTTCCAAATTCACTCATGGGAAGCAAACATTCATAAGAGCCATTTGCAGAATGGGAATACCACGGTGGTATTCACTGGGGCTCATTGTATGCTGTGAAATCACAGCTTTTTGATTTGCCGCTCAAGCAGCTTTTTTGGCCGCCTGAGCACTTTGAATGGCCGCTTGTGCACCCGACACAGAGTCGTCCAAGCTTTGGTTTTGAATGATCAAGCCAGACAGTTTGGCGCCATGCTCCACGGCAATGGAGCCATACGACACGTCGCCCTGCACCACAGAGTCTTTCTGAAACTCAACCCGCTCTGCCGCATAAATGTGCCCCGCCACCTTACCGGCCACCATCACACGGTGAGCGCTGATATCGCCAGTGATCTCGCCTGTGGGTCCTATGGCGACGGTGATTTTGCTGTCGGCCGCCGACTCAATGTTGCCCACCACTTTGCCATCGATGCGCAAACTGTCGCGCACGATCAGGTTGCCTTGGATGGTGGTGGTGCGCCCAATGAGGGTGTCAAATTTTTCGGAGGTGGATGACATTGGTTTTTGAGAAAACTTTTGAAACATGACGAGCCTTCGGGGTTGTTCGGTGCAAAAATTTCAACGCACATCGTGCGGCAAAACCTTCATGGGGTTAAGAACTTTGCCGTTTTGGTAAATTTCATAGTGCAGGTGCGGCCCTGTCGAGCGGCCTGTGCTGCCCACTGCGCCAATCAGGGTTTCGGCACTCACTTGGGTGTCGGGGGCCACGTGACGTTTGCTTAAATGTGCATACCGTGTGAGAAAGTTTTCGGCATGTTTGATTTCAATCACATTGCCAAAATTGGGGTCCCACTCTGAACGCACCACCCGGCCCGGCGCCGCGGCCAACACGGGCGTGCCCACTTCGGCCGAAAAGTCGATGCCTTCATGCATGGCCAAAGCCCCTGTGAAGGGGTCGTTGCGCAAACCAAAGCCACTGGTCAACTTGAAATCTTGTTTCACGGGTGCCGCAATGGGCAAGGCTTCGAGCCATTCCAAATGCTGACGCCATTTTTGTTCTTGGTTTTTTAAATTGGCATTCACACTCTGAACCTGAGACACCGTTTGTTGCAACTCTGCCTGCAAAGGCATGCGAAACAATTGACCCATGATTTGGCTTCCCAATGCGGGCAACACAAAAGGACCACCCTTGGCGTCTTGAATGGAAGGCGTGCGGTCCTTCAAACTCAAGGGGGTGGCCAAGGCCATAAACCGGTCCTTGAGGGTTTCCAGTTTTTTCACATCCTGCACGGTTTGTTTCAGTGAAGACTGCAGCTGAATGAGGTTTTGCCGATAAACCTCTTCCATGCGTTGCTGTTCTGCTTCGGTGGTCACACCGCCCAAGCTGCGGGCCAAGTCTGGGTTGTACTCAACGGCAATGCGCAAACCCACCCAATTGAGCACAAACCCAATGAGCACCAAGGCCAAGGCCAAGGCACACGCAGCCAACAAAATGTTGCGCGCGGTGACAGAGATGGATTGAACCTGGCCTGTGGGGCCAGAGAGCCACATGAGTTGCATGGTTGTAAATCGAAGAGGGATGACGATTTTAGACAATTGCGGCGGTCGAGTCCACCCCTTCCATGAATGAACAAATGCTTCTAATAATTAGTCTAAGTTGCTGATTTATCTTTATAACCATAGAATCTGCAAGGTCAGAACTGTTGTAACTTCTTGCAAAGTCCAAATGCAGCCATCCAAATGGACCCCCGAATTGGGACTACTTTTGAAAGAACTGCGCCAAAAAGCAGGTCTGGACATTGCTATTTTGGCCCGCAGACAGATTGTGTCGACGTCGCAAATTCGGCAACTGGAGGGCGGCGGAGATGCCGCGTTTTACAGCCCTGACATTAAATATGCCACTGGCAAAAAACTGTTGCTGGCCTTGGGCCACACCCTAGAAAAAGACTCGAAACTTGCTTCCCCAGAGACCACAGCAGACATTCCGGCAGAAAGCACTGAAGCATTTTTAGTCACCATGATGCCAGAGGCATCATTGGCGCCAGAGGCATCTGGCTCCCCCAAACCCATATTTTTCAAGCTTTGGATGGGGTTGTTTGTGGGGGCTTTAACGTCTGTGGTGCTTGCAGGGATTTATTTCAAGTCTTCTTATTCCCCAGCCACAGTTGTGCCGGAGGCCATCACTGCGGCCGCGCCAAGCTCTTTGCCACCCCCCGCGCCTTTGCAAAGTGAGGCGCCCCCAAGCCCGCCAGCAGACAAATCAGCGGCGGCCCAAACTGCATCGCCAACAACTGCCTGCAACTGGTCCGAAATGCTTGTGGCCATGCAGCCCAAGGCGCCCAGCAAAAGCGCTGAGTATGTTCATGTGGTCGCCGCGCAAGAGGCCACCGTGTGCATCATGGACGGGCAGCAGCGGGTGGCCACCTTGACCCTGTCAGCTGGCAATGCAAGAAGCATTTACGGGCCGCCACCTTTCAAGGTTTACAGCGCTGATCTAAACTCTTTGAAGCTTTATTTTCAGGGCCAGCTGATGAAATTGCCAACCGACGATGTCCGTCACATTCAGTTAACGGCTGCAGCCCTTCCTTAACCTCTCTGCAGATCACTTACTCGCAGGCAAGTGACGAGCGTCAAGTCCCCGCGCGCTTGCCCTTGGTCAGGTCAACGCCTAGCTGCTTGAGCTTGCGATAAAGGTGCGTGCGCTCTAAGCCTGTTTTGTCGGCCACACGGGTCATGGAGCCGCCTTCGTTGGCCAAATGAAATTCAAAATAGGCTTTTTCGAATGCATCGCGGGCATCGCGCAATGGCAAGTCGAGATTGAATTGCTGCGACACTTGGGGGCTGGTATCAAGCGACTGACCCGTCATAGAAGGTATGGCTGTGCTAGCGCCGGATACCGTTTGAGAAGCTTGATAAGCCGCTGCGGCTTGTTTAACTTGTTCGCGTGCCAATCCTTGCTCTACGGTCTTGAGCAGCTTTTGCAGGGTAATGGGTTTTTCTAAAAATGCTTGCGCGCCAATGCGTATAGCATCCACCGCCGTGTCGATGGTGGCATGGCCACTCATCATGATGACCGGCATGCTTAAGAGTCCAGAGGCAGACCACTCTTTGAGCAAAGTCACGCCGTCGGTATCGGGCATCCATATGTCGAGCAGCACCAAGTCGGGCCGCATGCGACTGCGAACTTCACGCGCTTGAGCTGCATTTTCTGCAAGCTCCACGGTATGCCCTTCGTCGTTCAGAATTTCTGACAGCAAATCGCGAATTCCCAGCTCGTCATCCACTACCAATATATTTGCCATGTTGCTCTGAGTTGCCTCTAAATTGCCACTAAATTATCTGAGAAAAATTGCGCTCAAGCTTGGTTTTGCGCCAACTTCTCAATACCGAATGATAACGACACTTGAGCGCCTTTGACCACCCCCTCTTCAACACGGTTCGACAGGTCTAAGCGAGCGTTGTGTTCATCGGCTATTTTCTTCACAACCGCCAAGCCCAAACCGGTGCCTTTGGCCTTGGTGGTGACATAGGGCTCGAAGGCGCGTTGCAGAATATGTGCCGCAAAACCGGGGCCTTCGTCGTTCACTGTGAGCTTCACGCGCTTGCGGGCAGGGCTCCAGCGCGTGGTCAACATGACCGACTTGTGCGGCTCGCTGGCGTCTTGGGCGTTTTGAATGAGGTTGTGGACCACTTGCCGAAGTTGTTGTGCATCGCCTTGAATGAGTGGCAAGCTAGGGTCTAAATCGATGAGCACCTGGGCTCGCGGGGTCTGGTCGGAGGGTTCGTGCGCATAAAGCACCATCACATCTTGAATCAAGGCATTCAAATCAAGTGCATGAAGCTCGGCGGAAGGCAGTCTGGCGTAATCTCTGAACTCGTTCACCAAGCGCTTCATGGCGTCGACCTGCTCGACAATGGTTTTAACCGACTTGGTGAGCACCGTTTGTTCGGACTCTTGCAATTTGCCCTCTAGCTTGCGCGCCAAGCGCTCCGCAGATAGCTGAATGGGCGTAAGCGGATTTTTAATTTCGTGCGCCAAGCGACGAGCCACTTCGCCCCAAGCCTGCGACCGCTGGGCCGACACAATTTCAGAAATATCGTCAAACACCAGCAGGCGCATGCCATCTGGAAGAATGGCACCGCGCGCCACCAACGTGACCGAGGTGGCCTCGAGGCCTTGGCCAGAGGCATGAATTTCAAATGACTTTTGCCAGTGGTCCAATTCATGACGGTCTTTGTCGGCGCTTAACAATTCAAATTGTTCTTGAACGCCAATGGCAAAGTTTTGCAAGTTGGGCAGGCTCAAGAAGGCGGTTTTTTCATGCGCGGCCAAAGGCACTTTCAATATTCTGGTGGCGCCAGGGTTAGACGACTCAATGACGCCCCTTGCATTGAGCACGATGACGCCTGCCGTGAGATTGTCCAAAATGGTTTGCAAGTTGCCGCGCGCCGCATCGAGTTGGTTCAAGCTACGCTCGACCGCACTGCGTGCGTCTGACAACTGTTGCGTCATTTCGGCAAACGAGCGCGTAAGGCCGCCCAACTCATCTTTGCCCTGCAAGGTGTATTTGGGTGATAAATCGCCCGCAGCCACTTGGCGCATGCCCAGCGCCAGCAGCAACAAAGGCCGCGCCAGCTGATTGCCCAGCAGCGAGGCCAATAACACGGCGGCCAGCACCGCCATGATCAGGCTCAAGGTGAGCGTGCCGATGTACATTTTGCGCAGACCATCGCGGGCCAGCGCACGCTCTTGGTATTCTCGGTTGGCCACTTGCACATCCAAGGCATTGGCCACCAGGGTGGCGGGCAGCTCTTGGGAGATTTGCAAGATCCAGGGGTCCTCGCGCAGGTTCAGGCTGTTTTGGGGCACCAGCGTCAGCACTTTGATGCGGCCAAAAGGCGTGCCCGATGTCTCATCCAAGCCTTCAATCATTTCTAGGCTGAGCTTGTTTTTAACTTGCTTGAGTTGGGCCGCGGAGGGCCTGTCGGGGCGAATGGCGAACCGTGACTGGCCAGCCGTGGCAATGAGGCGACCCTCTGCGCTCCAAAGAACGGCATCGTTGGCGTCCATTTTTTCACGCACGCGGTCTAGCATGAGGGCCGCACTGGCTTCTGGCACATCCACCAATTGTTGGGCCGCTAAGCGCGACTGGCGTGCCAGATCGCTCGACAAGGTGTCCAAGGTGGCGCGGCCCAAATTGAGGCCCGCCACCAAGGCGCCCTCCACTTTCACATCAAACCAACTTTCAATGGAGCGCGAGACAAACTGATACGACACCACATAAATGAGGACACCTGGTATCAAGCCCACCAAGGCAAAGATGGCGGCCAGCTTGATCAGCAAGCGCGAGCCAAATTGGCCTTGCCGCACACGAACCACCAGGCGCGCCGCGCCCCACACCAAGCCCAGCAGCAGCAAGCCCGCAACGGCCCAATTGACCGCATACAGCCGCTCATAATTTTGGTCGTACAACTCACGGTTGCTGGTGGCCAAGGTGAGCAACAAGAGCAAGGCCAAACCGATGGCCAACAAAATGAACACCCCAATGCCCATGATCCAGCGCGTGGTTTGCGATGGCTGAGAGCCAGTGGCTATTTGAACAGGTGCGTCTCGGTTCATGCTGACAGCGGCTTGATGCGGCCGCCTTAGCGGCCCATCTCGGTGGTAAGTCGAATGGACTTTTGGGTGGTCAAATTCCATTCGGTGGCACTGCCGGCTGTCATTTGGAAAGGCCTTGGCAGTTGCGTCACGTCGAGGCGAAATTTGAACAACAAGGTAAATTTGGATTCGTTGTCGATGTCTGAGAGATCGGCCAACTTCCAATTGACGGTTCGGCGAATGGCATCCAAGGCCTCTGGCAATGTTTCAAAGGTTTGCGACAAGCTGCTGGCCAAGCCACCCGAGCCAATAGGCTCGCGCGACACGTTCAAACGCCATAAGCGCGTGAGGGGCTGGTAGGCCAATCGGTAGTAGCGCGACACGGCGCCAATTTTTTTGTCGTACCAATACCAACGGTCTCGGGTGAGTTCGGCCTCGGTGACAAAATAAACGGACATGCCTTTTTGCAGCGCGTCTTCGACCCCCGGACTCAGTTCAAGCCGCATTGTGCTTTGAAGCAGGAGCGCGCCCTCCGAACGCTCCACCCTGAGTTCGGTCACATCAACGCCAGGACTCAAGACCGACTGGGCTTGAGCGGCAGGAAGGGTGGCAAAACACGCGATCAAGCTGAGCCAGCAAAACAGGACCGCACGAAGCACCCCACGCAGCACTGAGCGCGTGCGAATGTGTTGCCCCCATTCAAGCAGGGTGTTTTTGCAGCAGTGCGTAATAAAAACCATCATGTTCACCCATGCGATTGTCGCGGAGACTCGGCTCAGTTGTGACATTGCTGGGTGTTAAATGACCTGGGGAAGGCAAGATCGTAGCATCAGTGTTGTGCTGAAGAAACGTTTGAATTTGGCTTTCTCCTTCCGCCTTGAAGACCGAACAGGTGCAATACAACAGCCTTCCACCCGGTTTGACCAAGGGCCAGAGCGCCAGAAGCAGCTTGCTTTGCAGTGCGGACAATTGGTCCACATCCGTTTCTCTGCGCAGCCACCGAACATCCGGGTGGCGCCGGCCAATGCCCGAAGCCGTGCAGGGCGCATCCAGCAAGATGCCATCAAACGGCTCGCCGTCCCACCAGGTTTGAGGCTGGCCCGCATCGGCCGCCACCACTTGCGCACGCACTTGAAGCCGGTCCAAATTTTGTTGAATTCGCTCGCAGCGAACGGGATCGACGTCAAGGGCTGTGACCAGGGCACTGGGGCTGCACTCCAGCAAATGGCCCGTTTTGCCACCCGGGGCGGCACAAGCATCGAGCAGCTTGAGGGCCGAAGCGGTGCCTGACATGCCACTGGCCAAGCCCTTGAGCAACAAGGGTGCCGCCAATTGGGCAGCCGCATCTTGAACAGAAACATGGCCGACTTCGAAGCCTGGCAACAGGTGCACGGGCAAGGCCTTGACCAGTTGCACGCCCATCTCGCCCACGGCTTTGGCCGCGATGCCATGCGCCTTGAATGTGTCTAAACAGGCGGCCACCGTTTGGTGCTGCAAATTCACGCGCAAGGTCATGGGCGCTGCTGTTTGCGCCGCCAGCAAAATATCGCGCCAGTGTTCGGGGTGGTCTTGTTGCACCCGCTTGATCCACCACAACGGGTGGTTCCAAAGCGCCGTGAGGTTCTGATCGGTGTCGGCCAACAGCGCCGTTTTTTCTCTCAAAAAACGGCGCAAACAGGCGTTCACAAACGGTGCTTGAGCACGCATGTCTTTGTGCCGACGCGCCGCATCCACAGCCTGATTGACCAAGGTGTGAACAGGATAGGGTGACAGGTCTTCTTGCCACGACAAGGCCAGCACGGTGCACAACAAAGCATCGACGGCGGCAGGTGGTGCTTTGCGCGCCAAACATTGGCGCAAGGCCACAGCGCGGCCCCAATTGCGCATGGTTTGAAATGACAGCGATTGAACAGCGGGCCGAATGGCTTTGGGCACCGCCTCTAAAACCGCCGTCATGGACTTGCCATGCTGCACCGCCTGCGCCACTTGGGCTGTGGCTTGTAACAATTGCCAAAGCGGCGCTTGTAAATTCTGAGCGTTGATGTCCATCCGGTTTTGGCCTTTTGTCAGGCCAGGAGGTCTGTGATTTCCAAGGTTTGTGCAGGCACAAAGTTCAGTTGTTTGGCCAACAAGCTGGCCGGAAATTGATCGATGGCGTCGTTGTATTTGAAGGCGGCTTGGTTGTAAGCGTCCATCAAGGGCCAGGCTTGCGCTTTGAGTCGGTCAAACTTGTAGGGCAGCGGATCGATGAACCAAGTGGGTTCACCACTTTGACCCGCTCGTACTTCGGCCTTGGCCCAGGCTGCCAATGCCAAGCGCTCTTGGTTGACTTGTTGCACGGCCTTCGCTGAGAGTGTTTGGGTGCGCGCCAAATCCAGACTCTCGGACAAATTTTCGAGAATTTTTAACAGCATCAAATCGCGTTCGTTTTTCAAGAGCGCATCGGGCAGGGCGGCCTCTTCCATCTCACTCAGCATGTCGCGCATGGAAGCTGGCAAATTGCCTTGAATCCAAATCAGCACCCTTAACAATTGGGCATCGACCGCCGCAAATTGTTTGGCCACGCCAGCACGCAACAACACCAAACGGTTGTAAGCGCCTACCGCCCAAAAGAACAGGGCGGCCAAGATGGAACAAAAAATCAGAAGTGCCATGTTGCCGTGATTGTGAAGGAAAACACGCTTAAAAACAAAACGCCTCTGGCCGTCTTCACGGATCAGAGGCGTTCTTCATACCGGCCAAGGCCGGATGTCGATCAGGCGTTCGAATCGGCAGCGTTGGCTGCGTCTTCGGTCAGCTGTTGGGCTTCGGCCAGTTCAACGGCTTCAGCTTCTGTGATGGCGCGGCGCTCGGCCTCGTCCATGGCGTCTTTGGCAGCACGAGCTTTGTGATAAGCCAAGCCCGTACCAGCAGGGATCAAACGACCCACAATGACGTTCTCTTTCAAACCACGCAACTCGTCGCGCTTGCCCATGATGGCAGCCTCGGTGAGCACGCGGGTGGTTTCCTGGAAGGAAGCCGCAGAGATGAA
>Ga0114975_10001486_pt1 | contig 16695 bp, 23 predicted proteins | sample S_130626_EF_Meta_FD_87031 | JGI IMG/M metagenome (GOLD analysis project Ga0114975, IMG submission 87031) | Freshwater microbial communities from Lake Simoncouche, Canada to study carbon cycling - S_130626_EF_MetaG | ecosystem: Environmental > Aquatic > Freshwater > Lake | place: Lake...
AATAAATTTATTTTCGGATCTTACTTCAGAAATCACATTGGAGTAAAACTCCAATATTGAAACTTGTTTCAATGTGATTTCATATGAGTTTCAATATTACCACTGCATAAAAATAAGTATCTTCCTACAAATTATAAAATGTTTACTTAAACATTAATATTTATATTAATTAATGTCATATATTATTACATTTAAGAATGAATTTCCATTAGGAGGATTAACATGGCAATTTATTTTCTTAGCTGAAAATATCTATTATGCTAATTTAAAACAGATGAAATTTTATATAGAAGATACAACATTTCCTTTCAAATATAATAAAGGATGGCATGACTATTTTAATAGTTTAGATTCTATTCAAGATCTTGATGTAATTCCTTCTCCACTTGAAGTATATAATCGTTGGAATCATAATTTATCTAGCATACCTTTAAAAATATATCGTACTATATTTGATTCTATTATTATCCTTCAACCCTATCTACAAAAAATGCTTGAAAATATCCAGAATAAATATGGATTAATTTCAAATGAATATGATGCTCTAATGATTAGAAGGGGTGATAAACTTCATGCAGAGAGTGCCTATGTAAGTGTATCTGAATATTTAGATTTGCTAGTCAATAAGAATTCAAAAAAAATATTTCTACAAACAGATGATTATGGAGTTTATTTAGAAGCACTCGACTACCTTCATGAAAAATATGAAGATAAAAATATAGAACTAATTACGATCTGCCCATCGTGGAAACGAGGAACAATTACTTACAAGTATGAATATGATAAAATCATGCTTGAAAGACAAACTACACGTAATAAAGAATATATTGAATATTTATTAAAACACAATATATGTCCAATTGACCAATTACCTGCAGATAAAATGAAAGAACATAATGATGAAGTCATAATTGGTCTTGAAATTTGCAGATTATCAAGGTACTTTTCATGTGATTTCCAAACAAATGTAACACGATATATTTATATTCGGCATCAGAATCCAGATAATGTACTAGTAATAAAAAACGGAAAATGTCCAGATTTTGACACACCTTGTAATCCTATACATAATGACTTTGGTATGAAGTAAACTATTCCAGAGTTCGAATAATCTGTAGACACTCTCGAATCTTATCCTCAAGTCGCTCAATCTCATTGAGTTGATTTGCAGTAATACCGCGCATACCCGTTTGTCTGTAGATGGCCTGAATCTGTGAGTAAAACTCCCTGATGTGTAGCTTCCAAGTATTCGGATCATCTAAGAGTGAGTACTCATAGGCTTTCCTATCTGCCGCCTCAATTGCATTCATATTAAATGACTCATTCTTCTTCACAGGGGGCTTAGGTGCCGGCTCAATGAATGAAGGACGCTGCATTGTAATTCTACTAATTATTATTGGCTTCGCTAAGTTCAAATTTTTAAGTTGGTAATACTACATGTATAGGGGTGCCCCATGAGGGTACTACATCTTTTGCAGGTGGTAGGCCCTGACCCCAGATATCTGGATAATAGGCCGTATAAGGGTGTACAGGTAGAGAATTCTGCCTTGCAAAATAGGCTCCCCACCAACTAAATGTACTATTACAGACAACTGCTCCACCCAAACACTGGCTCATTAGCCACATTGCCTTGTAATCCTTTGTCTCATGACATATATCAAAGTCTAATTCACGCTTGCGAGTTTCTTGAAATACCCATTGACCACAGAAATCAGGCTCATCACTGAAGAGTAATACGCGGGAACCCTTAGGAATCTTATCAAGACATTCTAACATATAAACTACAACTGGAATCTGGTGATGCGGAAGAGTTTTATAATCTCCCAGACGAAAATGCAAAAACCAAGTTGAAAACTTTTCTTGAGAACTTTCTAATTTGTAGAGTTTCAGAAGTTTTTCTTGTTCTGGAATTTCAAGAATATTTTCCCAAACGGGCGAAATGGCCCGGCCAAGCGGAAAATATTTATCCGTTTGTCTGTATCCTCCTAAAACAACTCTATCTGTTGGAGCGGTGTGCGGTAATGGTGTGTATGTAAAGACATGTCCATTGGGCTCAGGATGAATATAATAGGAGGGGGCTTCTTTAACTTGGAAGATATAAGGAAAGAGTTTTGTGATAGTATCTGCATCATCATGATCATTGCTTTGAAACATCTTCATAAAAAACACACACTGAAGACCCCATTTCTCTTCAGCACCAAGTGCAGCAGCAAGTTCAAAAAGTCTGTTCCCTAAACCTCCTGTAATATGAGGGGCAACCCATTTATTCGGCATGGATAAACTTTGTACGGGGGCTTTGGGTCCTCAAAATGCCCCTGCTTCGCCCGTATCAATGTTATACTGTAGAACATCTCCATCTGCTAGAATAAAGAACTCAATCTGCGGCTGTGCTGCATTTGCCGTCTGTGGAAAGTTTACTAGACATCCAAGTTGGATATCCAGAATCTTCATGTACCGACTCAGTTGCCAACGCTCTTCTATTTTTAATGCTGCAGCCGTTGCTTTTGTTTCAATCACTACTGGTGTATCCCCTCGCACAATCAGATCAGCACGAACCTGGCCGACTACATGTCCTTTGTAGGGAATACTCATGGTAATCTCTGAGTCATAATTGAGAAACTTATATTGCAGTTCAACACCAAGTGCACGCTGATAGACAGCCTCAGGATATCCCTTGCCTAGAGTTTCATACACCTGGTTACAGAGTTGTCTCAAGGTCAATAAAAGTGCCTTTCCTTGGTCATCCATCTCTATCTGATAGACATTATCCATAGGGCTACTATCAAATTTATCTGAGGCTTTATATCATAAAAATTTGAACTTTGTGTGCATCCTTCGTAAGGGTACACATAAAATGACAACTATGAATGAGTTCGATGTGCTTCGTCGCAACCTTCCACTTGAAGATAATATCTCCAACTACCTTTGTGTAAAGGTCACCATCAATCGCTTTGAGGATCAGGAATTTCGTGTCAAGACAAATTTGGACTCGATGGCTCGTAAGTTTGGTCATAGCGGCTGGACAGAGATGAAACCGCTCATTGTAGGCATCAAGTGTTACACTCGCGAGGATAGACCTTCTGGAGTCTTTGTCTTTCATTCAGATCGTATAAATGAAAATAGGATAATTCTTGACTCGTTTGATGTGTTTGATAATGTCTGGCATTCATTTAAATTCCCCTTACTTGAGAACTACCACACGGAGACTCGTATCCTAATAGGTGAAGAGGTGACATCCTACACTCTTGCAATCATGAACACTGCGCAGCGTATTCGATATGACCACGGAACAAATGACTTTCCTCCAGGTTATAGGTCCTTTGAAAGTGGGCTCTATGGTGACTATAACAGGCCGCTTGTCTACAAGGAGGGTGAGAAGATCATTAATCCAAGTGGGGCTTCTCTCAATTCGGCCTTGATTGTTGATGCCCTATAATCAAAAATTTGATTTGAAACCCGATTTTTACTGAAGGTACTCAATTATTTACTATGGGCCTTTCTGCGCAATCCCCTCCTGCGACGCAGTTTCCGACCGCATTCTCCTCGTTTCGCCCGCGTCATCAGAAGGTATATGGTACTATTTGTATTAGTGGTGAAGGTCGTATACTTCTTGTAAGAGGTCGCCTCAGCGGTAAATGGTCCTTTCCTAAGGGTCATATGGAGCCATTTGAATCTGGAAATGAATGTGCACTCCGCGAACTCTTTGAAGAGACTGGAATCCGTCCTTCTGTACCCTACAGTTCATTTAAGAAGTTCACTGCTCGCGATGACCTCGGTCGTGGTGGTGCTGAAGGTTACTTCTTCTACTTCCTTCCCAATGAGCCCAAACTCTTTCCGCACCACACTGCTGAAATTGAGTCAGCACAGTGGACGGATATGAGTAACTTCTCAGATATACCTGGACAGGAATGTAATGTAGATATTAACAATTTCAGACGCTGGGCTCGACGCTCTGGAGTTATCATGTAAACTGGCTAAAAAAATGTTTTTTGTTTTTGTTCTCTTTTTATATTTTATTGTAGATCATCTTAGATTGCATCGATATTGACCTCCTCGTCTACAGGCGCAGCCTCCTCTACCTCAAACTCGATACCACCCTCAGCGTCCTCAGTAGAACTGCCAATGAAACTTGCAGGGATTCGCCTCTCAGCGATAAGAGTCTTAATATTCTTTCTACTCATATTGCCTTCAAGTTCAAAGTGCCTGCCACTCTGTGATACAATGACCACATCATTGACCATTATACGGGCAATATTCGTACGCACGGCCTTTGCAGTCACCTCGTAGATGTGCTCACGATGCTTCTCATCCTGCATATCGATGAGGAACATACCATTTCCAAGATGCTTCTTAGCAAGGCCAAATAGAGTTGTCCTGTCATCCATGGCCTTGTCCTCCTCCTTTGAGTTGCGGACAGACTTCTTAGCATCACGCTTCATCTTCTGCTCCATCTTCTTCATATTGGTAGACATTGTTGCTTTTTGTGTGTACTAACTACACACGGGGCATTTATATTCAAATTTTTCCCTACCAAAATGGATAATCAATTGTATAGTTCTGACTATCTACTAGATTATAGACATAGAGGTCTTGATCACATAAAAAATCAATTTCATCATTCGGCGTCCACCCTCTTGCTCTATACGCCTCTTTCAGATACACAAGAATATCATATTTTTCTACATGAATAATATCTTTGCGTGTTCTATTTATCATATAATATGAAATCACCATCTATTCTATCAAAACATCATATCGAAAAGGGGCCAGCCGCCTGTCTCCAACCAACGCTCCACATAGATTGGATGATAGACCCTTGCAACAATCTCCTCCTTCAATGGGGCCATTGACATTTTTCGATCATGCTTCCACTGCTTGAGGGTCGCTAGATTCTCTCGCATAGCCGGTAGAATTGTGCTCGTAAAAGTCTTCAATTCATTCTTTGTAGGAGTATCATTTACGATCTGCCCCCAGATATCAATCAGTCCTTCCTTGGAATACCAACAGAGATCGGGGCGAAGTTCATGAAGCGCCTCCTTCCAGATTTTAGTAAAGTTGACTCGGGCATTTGGACGGGCTTCAAGAAAGAGATACTGATTTCGCACCAGTTCTGGAATGAGTTTCTCCAAGCCGAACTCTGGGTGTTCTAGAAGAGTTTTGAAGTAGGTATGGAAACTTGGAGATACATCCTCCACACTTGGATGACGGAGACCAAAGAAGATGCGGATTGCCCTGCCGAGTAGGGGCAGATTCCATGAAGGGTTGATGAAGGGACAGAGAATCAGATAGACAACCATAAGGTCACGGTGGTCAGGGATTGCTCGAATATCCTCTTCTGTCAAGACAATACGCTTTGAGGTTATCGATTCCTCAATGGCCTGTTGATGACGACCAATTGAAGTGGTGAGAGCATAGCCGCGTGAGAGAATATTGTGAGTCTTATGAGGTCGTAAGTATCGCTGAATCCAGAGATTCTTTTGATAGAAGCCGCGATGGGCATAACAGGTTTCTAGCCCCTCATGCGTGGCTGAGGTGCATGGGAGATAACTTTCATAATTGCGGGCACAACAGGTAGTCATGATATATATTTTATATATTATGACCAACAACTTCAAATTTATACTTTAGTAGTTCTTCTTGTTCTTACGCGTGCGACGCCCGCCCTTCTTTTTCTCTTTTTCCTTCTTCTTTGCATCCTCATTGATTTGGAAGTCTCCCCAAGAACGCGCCTCATTTACTTCACGTGAAAAGATATTCTTCATCGTATTTTCGAATGTCTTGGGACCAAACTGAACCGGTACACGCTTAGCCGGACGACGCTTACCACGACCACCGCCACGACGAGTTTTACGCGGAGCCATCTCTACACTACCGCCTTTTTTTATTTTGTGGGAATTTGTCTTGGTTTTCAAGACATTTGCCCTTGCCTTGAGATTCTGAACAACCTGTTTCCAGTTTTTGGATGCTTCGGCCATTTACTTCTTATAGGTTCTATTTTTTCTGTTCTTGCGGTGCTTTCTCTGTTTTCTTGATTTGCGGTTACCACCACTTGTTGTAGGTGTAACTGTATCGTAGATTAGTTCAAATAAGTCTGAACTATTAGGTATACCATCAAGATTGTCGTATAATCTAATATCATCTAATTTTATCTTCAATAGTTTGCATCTATCATCACCTTCTCCATACGATACAAGTATATCACCATTGGTATACTCAATTCCGCATGGAAATTGTAGAAGATAAGGCTCAATACCCTCAATTCCAGAATGACAGATAAACATTTTACTTATCTTTTTAACCTTTGTATCTGCATGGTCATATGTATAAAAGAACATAAAATATACGAGTGAATGATGCATTAGAAATTTTGGTTCAATTTCTTGAAATGTTGGAAATAATTCTTTGAATTCTGAAATTTTCATTTTAATGTGTCCAAGACCTAAGTAAGGTCCATACTCTGGATTTGTCATTTCTAATAAGGGTGTACCTCCCGATAATTTGAAAGAAGGCTTACCAACTTTAGTTATTAATTTTTTAACTAGTGTATCTGGCTTACCAGGTTTATACACATCGCATGAATCTGTCTCAAATTTAAAAACCTTTTCTTCAGTTAAATCATAAATAAAAAATAAATCATTATTATTTTGATAAGGTGTCCAATTCTTTTCTATTTTATTTGAAATATCGTGACATAAATTTAATTGAATTGGTTCAAGATCAATTTTTAAATTATTAATTTTAACTTTAAATAATGAAGGTGTTACGCATACATCTTGTTTACAATTAATTACCTTATTATTCTTGAAAGAGATAGTATCTCTTTTTAATCCTTGAAGGTATAAATATATATCATCTTTGAATTTAAATATTCTCGGATCTTCAAGTTGTTTAAATATATCAAATGGTGCATCGTTTAGTACTGTTATTTTATCATTCTCTATTTCAATAAATGCATAGGATAAACAATTAATTATATATAACCAATCTTCATTCTTTCCATTAAAGTTTAAGATGGGTCTATTACACCATTGTGAATTTTCGTTATTTTTATCATTTATCTTGTATCCATAGTTTCCTTTCCAATATGACCTATATGGCATTAAATATTTATTTGTATCAATATGTATTATACCATTATTAAATTTATAAATACTGTAATATGGAGGTGCTTCTACATCTGGAATATTAATTGTATGATTTAATTTAGGTGAAATATCAAATACTTTAATTGGAATCTTTCTACTATTTAATTTTGCAATATCTGTTTCAGTTAACTTCTGAATTACAGGAGGTGAATTTAAGATGAACGGTTTTAATTTATCTATTACAGTTTCGACTGGAATATTATCTCTTACAAAGTATCCTGAACCACCTTTTGAAGTTATACTAGAACCTATCCCTGAACTGGGGCCTGAACTGAGGCCTGAACTGAGTCCTGAACTGAGTCCTGAACTAAGGCCTGAACTGAGGCCTGAACTGAGGCCTGAACTGAGTCCTGAACTAAGGCCTGAACTGAGGCCTGAACTGAGGCCTGAACTAACAGAACCCTTCCCCCTGGCAGCCTCTATCATATTCCAAAGGGTAGGATTTGACTCTTTTAAGGCTGCATGATGCTCATCTGCGCGTTGTTTGATATCTGCCGCTCTGGCCTTTAGTGTATCCGCCATTCTATTAAGACCAAAAAAAATAAATAATTTTTTTCTTTTGGTTTTAGACATAGCAGTCAATTTCAAAGTAGCCATTCGAATTCTCCAGGTTTGTACCGGCATACTCCTTATAGCTAGGGTTCTCCTTTGCCCATTCATTATGCGTTGCTACATCCCTTGCAGTTATGAACTGAGCCCAATCTAGAAGCTTGAGCTCATGTAGAGTGTAGGCTTTATCCTTATTCTTTCCTTCACGGTGAACGGTAAGAGTGACTGGGTAAGTGATGCCCATAATCTGAAGAGTCGTCTTCCAGACATCAGGATTCACCTCCTTGAGAGTTGCCTTGAGTTGCTCTACAAGGTCCTCTCGGAGAAACACATAGTTATTGTGGTCAACATACTCAGACCACTTGTCAGGCGGGAAATCTCCCACCTTGAACTGATAAGGTACTGTGCCGTAATCATCGGGTCCATCTGACCACGGATAGATGACGCCCTTGTTCTTGTCGTAGAAGCGGAGATTCTGATTGCGATATCCCTCTCCAAGCCAGATAAAGGGATCACCATGCTCAACCTTCAAGATGCCGTGCTTTACAGCGAGGTTTGCATACTTGCGATAGTCCTTCTCTTCATCTTCAAAATCTGGAACGATATACTGCTTCTCATCATCGTAGTCAGGTGCGCTCTCAATAGAGGCCCAGAAGGCCCGCTTTAGCATATCAATGGTGAGAGTGGTCATTTTTGCTTTGTGTGTGATACAAAAATAAATAACTAAGTAATTGTTCAAATTTTTATTTAGTGGGTGGTTGAAAGAATCCGTGCACGGAGTTCATTTACCTCTGCTTTGAATTCATGTGGTGCATTGAAGACTGTAGAATGATATAGAACTTCTGCCTGTTCTGTATGACTCATCTTGAAAACAGGCAGTACCTCCTCTGGCTTTGCCACCTCATTGTAGAGTTCAATAAATCGAAGATAGGCGAGTAAAACTCGCGGATGCCGTGCAACTAGTGGACCTTGAACAGTTGTCAGTGGTACTGCAAAGTCCTCCTCCTCGCTGTCCGAGACATCATAGGCCTCCTCATACATCTGGCGCATCTCCTCGCGCAGATCCTCAATTGCCTGTGGAGAGAGCACTTCATAGTCATTACTTTCAAGGCTCTGTTCATCATCTGCCAAACTTGGAGCCGCTTGAAGACGAAATCGAGGGCGAGGAGTATTCTCTGCAGAACTTTCTGATGTATAGGAGGTAATTCCTACAATCGGAGAGAGATGCGGTGTATAGTGATTGATAGGTGATTTAACGGTTGCCATTTTGCTTGATACTAATAGTTATTGGGAAAGCAATATTCAATTTTTTTACTTGCTCGAGTTTCATTTGATATCTGTCAAGCAAAAAATACCAGTCTTCCTTTTGTGCAGGGGTCATTTTTGTCATCAACTTGAAGCGTATATTCTCAATTGTATCAATAAGTTCTTGCTCTGTAAGTGACATAGTCTCTTATACTGTAACAAAAAGAAGATGGGCTTTTAGCCTCTTTTCTTTTTATTTTTGGAGTTTAGTTGTTTTTATTTGGTTTTTACACGTGGTTGACAATCTTGCCATCCTTGTAGAAGTGAGCGAAGTCGCCCACCTCTCCATCATTGTCATGAAAGAGCATATTCATGTCATCGTCGAGCCAGTAATTGGTGTCATCAATCTCGACGAGTTCATACTTGCCACTATCGGCCTCCTCCTCATCCTCAGAGGCAGGAAGTGGGGGCAACTCCTTCTTGGGCTTAGCCGCAGGCGCAAGTGCCTTCTTTGCAGGGGCTGCAGGAGCCGCGGCAGCCACAGGCACCTTCTTGACAGGAGCCGCAGTGACACCATGCTCCTCATTCCAGGCCTCTACGAACTCCTGGTAGGCCATGGGATGGGTAGTCTTGGTCTCACTGGCCTTCTTGATGCCGCCCTCCTGCTTGACAAAGTCCTGCCATGCACTCGGCTTGCGGGCCTTGGGCTCCTTCTTGGCCTTAGGCTCGGCCTCCTCAGGAGGCTCCTCATCAGCAGCAGGCTTCTTGGCTCGAGACTTGCCCTTATCAGAGCGCTCCTTGCGACCCTTGGGCTCTGCAGCCACAGCCTTGAGCGGTCCAAGAGATGCCTCAAGGGTATTGGCCTGCGTCCGCAGCGACGCGATGATCTGGAGAATCTGTGCGTTGGTGAGAGTGGACATTTTAGCAATTGGTCTTAGTTATACTCAATTAACAATAAAAAATATTATTCAAATTTTTTTATTTCACTCTTTCCACTCTGCAAAATAAAAATTGGGTATTTTTTCTTTTGTTTTTTGTTTTTATTTTTTTGTTGGTTAGATGGTTTACTCATCATCCTCCTCAGCCGACTCCTCTGCAGCCGGCTTCTTGACACGCGGCTTGCCCTTGTCAGAGCGGGGCTTGCGGGCCTTTGGCTCTGCGGCCTCTGCCTTCGCCTTTACAGGGACCGCCACTGGATCAGGATTCTGAACCTTCCACTCTGCTGCCCAGGTCTCATAGGCTGCAGGATCCGCCTTCTTAAGAGCACTAGCGGCCTTCACGCCACCATTCTCTGTGACATAGGCGTTCCATGCGGTGGGCTTGCGGACCTTAGGCTCTGCAGCCACAGGGGCAGGAATCTCCTCCTCGACCACTGCAGCCTTAGCAGCCTTCTTCTTGGCTGCAGGTGCTGCCGCGACTGCCACTGCGACTGCAGGAGTACCGAGAGCCGCATCCAGAGCCGCCACTGCGGCACGGAGCTGGGTCATCGCCGTCTTGATTGCGTTGGAATTGCTGATGGAAGACATTGTATGATATGCTGATACTTTTTCACTGTGCTAAACTACTAGGACGATTTTCAATTTCAAATTTTTTTTATTTTGCCTCTGCGCCTCTGCCATAAAAAAAATGGGGACTAGTATCCCTCTTTTTTTGTTTGTGTGTTTATCTTTTTTACACCTTCAGTACCTGTGGAGGCATAGGGCCTGTGGCAATTGGAACAGAGCCAGGCACATCAAGAGGCATGGCCGCAGTAGGTGCACCGAGGAACATATTGCCAGGCAGATGGTCACCGAAGTAGACCTTCATGTTTCCAGAGAGTGCCTGAATCTTCAGAACATCTGCGTAGCCAGGAATCTCGTAGAACTTTGCCATTGCTGCTGCAGAGAGTTCATCCGCTGCTGCATTGGCAACTGCAAGTCGCTTAATCTGCTCTGCCTGAAGCATGGTTGCAGCAAGAGCCCGCTCATTATCAGCCTTCTGAACAAATGCCTCTGTCTGCTTCTCTACAGCCACACGCTTTGCATTCTCCTCGGCAAGAAGACGATTTGCCTTCTCTGCAGCAAGTTCAAGTCGCTTCTGCTTGATTGCATCTGGAATGATGACATTAGTGATTCGGACCCAATCAATCGTGATTCCAGAGCGAACCTGATCAACCTGCTCTTGGATTCCCTCCTTCAGAAGATCATCCAGAACCTTGAAGTCGGTAATCTCAATTTCATCAACAGTGCGCTCTGCACAGAGTTCACGCATCCGCTGACCCAGTGGGTTGAGAACCAGAATCTTATCATACTCGAAGCCATAGCGGCTTACTGTAGAGATGACAGAACTAGGCTCAATGCGGTTAGCAATCTCAATGCTGGGCACATTGATATTGACGCCCTCCTTAGAGACACACCTCACATCTGTCAACTTGTCAGTATCCTGAATGTACTTGACATGCCGAATGCTCGAGGTCAGAGGATTGTAGGTCACGACACCCTCTTGAGGCTGCTCCTGAATCTGTCCCATCCAACTGTAGACGCCGATGTGACCGCTGGGAATGGCCGTGTAGATAGCCGCCGCCGACGCAATGATGCTGAGGAAGATGATTATCTTGGACATTTTGGATGATTTGTTATGCTTAAAAAAAGTGGCTGCCCAAGTTCAAAATTTTTTTGTCAAATAAAAAGTGGGCTTGCGCCTCTTTTTGTGTTTTTTTTAGTTCTTCCAGGCCGAGTAGCAGCTGCCACAAAGAGTGCGGCCACCGAGTTCACCAGAGCGTGCAACGCCGCCGTCGCCGCCGCAATTGTCGCACGTCGCCAGTGAATTGTAGAGTTTGCGGATGAAGTTGAAGATGGTCATTTTGTTTTGCTTTTTCTTGCTGTAGATAGTTTAGTTTAGCCGCCCAGTTTCAATTTTTTTATGCCTCTGTCGCTGTAGGCAGAGGACCAGAGGCCGCAGGTGCAGGCTGAGGCAATGGATTCTTAATCTTCACAACAGAAGATTCACTAGTCATATCAATGAAACAATCCTTGTAGGTCTCATCATAGTCGCCGAGCAGACGCCAACTCACCTCCCATGTCATCTTCAGAGTCTTTGTGTGTGTTCTATAGTAACTAGAACCATAGTCATCCTCTAGAGTGTGAATAGGGCCACTGCGAACTGCGCCCTTGTAGATCTTGGAGGGAACCCATGTGCGCTTATCAGATGAGGTAACCATGTAGAGGATGTCGCCATTCTTGATCTCCTTCAGATTATGCCAGACCCATGTGTCACAGACATTCTTGTTGCTACCGAGTTGTACACCCTCAGCATGCATCCTTGCAAGAAACTCTGTAGATGAATGTGGGTAGGATGCTGAAGGCAGAACTGTTGAGTAAGTGCGGTCGGCAATCATTCTGTCAAGAACACCTGGCGGAAGGTCATCTGAGACCTGGTAGCGAACAGGACGGCGGCCACCTGCCTCGATGCGAGCCTTATCAAGAGTATTCTCTGCAGTGCGAGCAGCCGCAGCGGCCGTCTTATAGGCGACCTGAGTCTCCTTGGCCGCTGCATTTGCAGCAGCGATAGCGGCTCGATAGATTGTCTCTGCTTCCTTCACGGCTGTAAGGCGAGTCTCCTCTGTGGACTGAAAGGCCTCAAATGCCTTGATCTCTGCATCACGAGCGCGGCGGCGAGCGGCTTGGAGATCAGGAAAGTGGGCGTACTTCTTTTCAGATGATGTGGTAGTGGAAGACATTGTAGCGTATGGAGTGATACTCATGCCATAGGCTGCATGAAAAGTTCAAATTTTTACAAAAAAAAAGATGGGTGCAGTGCACCGTTCTTTTCTTTTCTTTTTTTTGGGGATTAAGATAGAATCTAGTTCTTCATCGTACGCCGCTTACGCATGATAGCCACGCAACGCGTAATTGCTGGCAGGATGAGCGTCTTTCGGCCCATGCGCATGCGAGCGCTAGGAAAGAGACTCTCTCGAATGACTGGTGCAGGTGTAGACGCAGGCACTGGCTCATCCTCTGGCTCATAATGTAGGACACGACCAGAGCCACGCTGCAGAGCCGCGACATACTCGTCAATCTCATCATAGTCATAGTCAACCGAGAAGCGACGACGATAGATCTCAGGCTCAGACTCGTACTCGCCGTCAGAATTGTCAGAGAAGTTGGAGGCCATGGTGTCTGTAGTGTGATACATATCACTGGTTGACGGCTGACTTTCAATTTTTAAAAAAAAGAGGGTGTTTTTTTCTTTTTTTTTGTGTTGTTTTTTTTGTGTTGTTTTTTTATTCAATAGCGACGGAGGGCGAGATCGCGGTCCATCCGTGCTAGGTCCTCCTCATCTGCCCAGCAGAGGCAAGTCAGGCGGCCATCCTTAACAGGAGCACCGCAATCATCGCACTCGTCTACCCCGCACCAGATGTTATACTCTGCCTTGTCGGCGAGGTATTGGGCCCAGTGGTCGCACGGCTTATCGCCACCATCGCATGAGCAGATGGCCTCGTTCACGATGTCGGCGATGCGGCGCGAGCAGGGGGGGCATGCGCGGGCGTTCTCCTCGTGACAGATGCAGATGTCCTGGTCGGCGAGGCGGCGGTCGCATGACTCATCTACTCCGCACCAGATGTCATACTCGGCCTGGTCGGCGAGGCGGCGGGCGATGCGGCGGTCGCAGGGAGCGCAAGAACGCTCGGTGTCCTCGTCGCACGTGCAGCGCTCGTCGCGCTTCTGCTGGCATCTCTTGCAGATGTTCGGCAGAACGACCGTGTACATGTCGCACTCGGGGCACCAGCCGTCGGCAGCAGGCGGCGCATTGCACGGGTGGTTGCGGCGAGAGTAGCACTCGTGGCAATAGTTGGATCCGAGAACGGTGGCCCCCATATCGCCGCAGTCAGGGCAGCGGCGCCAGTCTTCACGGCAGGCATCGCAGGTAGAGCCGAGTTCGCTCGTCATGTTGGGGCAGTCGGTCTGGTGGCAGAAGTAGATGTGCGTGTTAGAGGAGGACATCTTGTTGTGATGAGACTGTGTGTATGAGAGTGGAGATATTAATCACTATATTGGGACTGGTATACTTCAAATTTTAAATTTCCTCTTTGCGCAGAGACATAAAAAAAAGACAACAAAAGATGGGCTTTTCGCCTCTTTTGTTCTCTTTTGTCTTTTGGTGTTTTTTTCTTTTTGTTTTTTTTGTTCTTCTGCGCGCTTAGACGTCAGCCTCCTCCTCTGCGAAGGGATTAGGCGCGGGCGCGGCCTTCTTGACGGCCTTCTTCTTGGGCGCAGGGGGCGCCTCTGCCGGCTTTGCGGCCTTCTTGGGGGGCGTCTTGGGCGCAGGCTCCTCAGCGGCGGGCTTCTTAGCCTTTGCCACCTTCTCGGGCGCCACGAAGGAGAGCGCGTGCTCTAGGATGGCATCATCCGTGAGCGTCTCATACTCTCCCTCGCAGGCGCCCTTGAGGTGCGAGCAGAAGGCGAGGCGCGCCGTGCCGACAGCGGTCTTGGCGTCAGCGTTCTCCTCCTCCTTCAGCAGCGCGGTGACGCGCGAGCAGAAGGTGAGCCAGGGCGACAGCGGCTTCTCCTCGCCGTCTGCGGGCGCGGCCTTCGCCTTCTTTGCCTTCTTTGCCGTGGGCGCGCTCTGCAGCTCAGCCAGTCGCTCCTCTACGAGGGCGAGGCGAGCAGTCAGGGCAGCGAACGCGGCGATTGTCACAGTCTTGGTGGCCATGGTTGCGGTGGGTGCTAGATGGTGGTTGATTGTGTGTGGGCTGTTTCTCTCTCTACTCAATCAGTTTATTGGTCCCCCTTCTTCAATTTTTTTTATATATTGATTCTGCGCGCCATCTAGCGTATCTGGGCGCGCAGAGATTTTCTCTGTGTTTCATCTCTCAAAAAAATTTGAAGAAGCCTCGCGCGCGGGCGCGCGCGCCCGCCTATGCGCGCGCATTCAAGATGGGTCTTGCATTCAAAGAGAAAAAAAATTTGAACAGAGGATGGCCCCAATTTGAATAGTTGGAGAGAGAAACAATAGCCATCCCCCTCCACCCGACATACCGCCAACACAGCAACAATGTCGAAGAACCGCTTCGCGCTCTCTTTCTATGAGAGCGAGGACGAGAGCACACCGCGCGCCGCAGGCGCCGTTGGCGCGCAGGCGACCGAGGAGACTAACGTCTCTGACGGGGCTAGCGCGTGCGAGGTGCTCTGCACGGCGTGCAACAGCGAGACCTGCGCGGTCTCGCGGACGCTGCGCCACAAGGCCTACGTGGCCACCCTGCCCGCCAACATGCGCTGGATTGCCGACGAGCCGCGCAACTGGGCCGACATCCAGGAAGAGGAAGACGCGCGCAACCCGCGCCCTGTCGACCCCTGGATCCTCGAGCTGCTGGCGCTCGCCGCAGAGAAACTCGAGACCGCCGCAGACCCTGAGCCGATCATCACGATCCCCTTCGTGGAGAACACGGATGTCTGGGCGCGCAACCCCAACGGTAGCATCATCTGCTGCCGCTGCCACGCCCACGAGGGCGTCAAGGGGCGCCTCTCGCCCGCCTGCACCAAGCTCATCGTGAATGCCGACGGCAACAACGAAGAGCGCGCCTTCGAGGCTGGCTGCGAGAAGTTCGACGCAAGCGAACTCTGTACGCTGAGCAAGGGCTCGCAGGCTGGCAAGCGTGTGGCGCACATTGGCGAGCCAGAGTGGGCCAGCGCCGAGCCGAAGGCCGCATTTGACTGGTCTCGGCCGGCCTCTGCGGGCGACTGGCGCTCTGGCGCAAGCACGCCTCAGCAGAACTGGCGGTCTGGCGCGGCAACGCCCACTCAACGCCCGTGCTGCTCGAACCCTCTCTGCCGCCTGCCAAGCGGCGCGCAGATGACGAACCACACGCTGGCAACCTGCGGCAAGAAGGGCGGCGGCGCCTACAAGGGGCGCAAGTAAAGACAAAAAAAAATAAAAAAGAACCAAAAGACAAAAACAAAAGAAAAAAGGCGAAAGCCAAATTTCTTTTGTTGTTTTTTTTTACGTTGGTAAGAGGAAACTTCTTTAAAGAAAGGCTCTTTATAAATAAAAAAAATTGAGTTAGGTTAGTTATTTAACTGTTAAATTAACGCAATAAAAGCCCCACACATTAACATCCATCTAACACCCACTTTAAAATGTCTTCGCAAACCGTCGTCATTCTTGTGCCTGCTGCGCCACCCACAATTCCAAAGTGCAGTGTTTGTCGCAACGAGGGACATGATAGACGTACATGCGGCCTTTTGGCGCTTGCGCATGCAGAGGTAAAGCGACAAGCAGCAATTGCCGATGCACAGATCGCCGCTGCAGAGGCAGCCCGAATTTCCGCTGAAACCGCTGCTGCTGAAGCGGCAGCACTGGCTGCAAGTCTTGCGGCAGCACGGATTACCTACTATCGAGGCAGTGATAATCACTCTCAGCCGCATTGCGCCTTTAATGGTGCCTCGGCACTTTCGAAGGGAGAGTATGTGATCGGCTTCGGCGAGGGCGATAAGAAACCTGCTGCTAAAGATTTCTTAGAGCACCTTACAGCCGAGCAGGCTGCTCTCGTTGCCACCCACTTCCGCATGTCGCATACTCGATGGAATGAAGCAAAGAGCATGACTTCTGGCGACATAGTGTTCATGTGTAAATATGAGAACCGCAAACCGCATAGTATCTACCGCGGCAATGTTACTAGCGGCCCCTTCTTCAAAGTGACTAAGAAACCTGTTGAGGGATATGCTGGCGAAGTTATCATGCGCTGGACAGTTACTTGGACCCTGATCGGCCGCGCCTC
>Ga0114975_10001488_pt1 | contig 16693 bp, 36 predicted proteins | sample S_130626_EF_Meta_FD_87031 | JGI IMG/M metagenome (GOLD analysis project Ga0114975, IMG submission 87031) | Freshwater microbial communities from Lake Simoncouche, Canada to study carbon cycling - S_130626_EF_MetaG | ecosystem: Environmental > Aquatic > Freshwater > Lake | place: Lake...
ATTGGCTGCTAACAGTTGTTCTGTTGTTTGTTTAATAGTGGGCACCAGCACTCCTTTAAACGATTCTGTAAACGCATCGTCTAGTCCAACACCAATATATCCGTTGTCCATGATTTCGGTCCCCATCACACTCAGGGCTTCATCATCTCCCTTGTTGTGATATGCGGTCACGCGGTCACTTGATAGTTTAACGGTGGCATCCGGATATCGTTGTTGTATATTCCGTGCTAGATTCTTCAAGAACAAGTTCTGTCCCATCAATTTGAAGTCACCTGGCAATTCAGTGCCTTCCGCCACACCTTGTTCCCAGACACGAACATCTTCACCGCGATGTTTATTCCAAAAGCCTTTGCCAGCATCAGTTTGGTCATAACTACGATGAATCTCATAACCTTTGCTTTTTGCATAATCATACATTACTTTAGCAATACCTTGACCCTGATATCTTTCATCAACTTTTAAGTCTTGTGGATCTAAATCATTGTCATCGCCAATATTAAAAGCAACAGAACCAAGAATATTATTACCCCAATCATCAAGTGCATTGATGACTAATACATGACCATTTTTAACCATCTCAATAGTCATGCCCTCAAAATCTTCTCGGGTTTTTTTGTATTCAGTTATAAACTCGGTTGCTCTCATAAATTCTTACCCCATCGTGTATTGATATGACTCCAGTTCATAATCTTCCAAATGTTCTCTAAGTAACCTTTTTTATCTGCTTGGTAGTCAAGCGCCCAGGCATGTTCCCACCAATCAACTAGTATAAGAATATCATCACGAACCTCATGGTTAGTAATAGTCTTTATATCACCGTCGTAACTCATATAAATCCAACCACTACCTTGTATCTTCATGGCTTCTTGTTTGAATTGTTCTTTGAAATCTCTCCACCAAGTATACTTGCGTTTGATTAGATTGAGTACAGGACCGTTGGGGATGTTGTCTTCTTTAGGTGCATGAAACTGACTAAAATAAATATTATGCAATGTTGCACCTGCATAGTTGAAATCTTTGTCACCTTCATTATTGTTATATCGTTTAGCATATCCATGTGCTAAATCCCCATAATGATAATCTAGTGTTTTCTTACTAATTACTGGATTGAGGTCAGAACGGTCATAGGATAGCTTGGCTATCTCTAAATTTTTTGTCCTGGATTCGTTGATTCTCTCTACAATGTCATACATAGTAGAGTATTTATCGTATAGGGAGTCAGCCCCAATACTTAGTTGAGTCTAAGCTATCCCAATATTGCTTATTGTTGCGGTTGACAAAGTTCTTAACAAGATATGTAGCCATTCCAAAGTATCCCATCTTTTTGAACCTACGACTATCTTGTCCAAAATAATGTTTGATAATTCTAAACTTTCTAGGATTGTATTTTCTAGACAAGAAATAGTCCTCTGAAGTTGACATCTTTTCAGGGAATCCGCCAAATTCTTCAAATTTGTCTCTACGTGTTAGTGTAAATGCACCTACTGCAAATGGACTAAAGTGTTTTAAAACACGATTAATACCATTAAACACTGCAAATCCAATGGCAGCACGTTTGTCATGGTCATAGCATTTGATGTTTAAACCTAATAAATCTAAGTTCTTTGACTCCATTTCGTTTACTGCGTCACGGATAACTGTTTCTTTAAAGAAACGAACATCGGCATCAATGAATAGAATATAGGGTGTAGTTACTAATTTAGCACCGCGGTTCTTAGCAATACTAACAGGTCCTCCGTCAATTATCTCAACATTCAATCGACCCTTTGTTGATTGAATAACGTCACGTGTATTGTCGGTAGAACAATCCGCAATAATAATTCTAGTACTTCCTATTAGTTGATTACGTAGATGCATCAATAAATGTGCTATGTAATCCTCCTCGTTCTTACATGGAACAACGATTGTAATTTTATCACTTAATTTTGTTTTTTGCATTCTGCTACCACCTTAAAACTTTTAAACTTCAAATCGTATTTAACTGTTAATAATGCTTGCTCACAACTTTGTTGATTTGGAAACGTTAGTTCTATTCTTCCTGGTTGATCCTGCGGGTTGTTCGTGTGTACTGCTATCAATATCATTATCCACATTGTCACTCTCCTTAATCCAAGTAACTATTTCCCAACGACCATCGTGGTGTTCGACCAATGCTGTGCAACTCTCTACCCAATCACCATCATTCATGTAAGTAACACCATCAATTTCTTTTATCTCAGCGTGATGTATATGTCCACAAATCACACCGTCGAATCCACGCTTCTTACAATATTTGGCTAAGTTTTCTTCAAACTTAAAAATAAAATCTACTGCTTTTTTGACCCTGTGCTTAAGGAACTGGCTAAGGCTAAAGTACCCAAAACCAAACCGATGACGTATCCAATTAAACTTGCTATTGAGGCTAAGTATGAAATCATATGCTTTATCTCCTAAAAATGATAACCATGGAGCTAATCTTGTTATGCCATCAAACATGTCTCCGTGTACAACTAGATAGTGTTTACCATCTGCGCCAATATGTTCTATTTGATTGTGTATTTCTATTAAGCCAAAACTGAAACCATAAGGTATCATTGGTCTTAAGAATTCATCGTGATTGCCTGCAATGAATATTACTTTAGTGCCACGCTTGGCATGACCTAATACTCTGCGTACTACGTTGGTATGCGATTGTTTCCAACGCCATTTGTTTTGTTGTATCTTCCACGCATCAATTATATCGCCTACAAGATATAGTGTATCACATGAATTGTGTTTGAGGAAGTTATTTAATTTCTCTGCTTGAGAATCTTTTGTACCTAAATGTACGTCACTAATAAAAATAGAGCGATAAGTCTTTAGCATAAGCTAATATTTATCGCCCTATCTGTGACAGTATTGTTACAATACTATATCCTTACCAACGTCCACTTAGAGTTAAATGGCTTACCTTCGGCTCGGTGTTTAGCAATTTTGCGAAACTCTTTTTTACGTAGTTTTGCAATCTTTTCCGCATCGTGGTCGAAGCAAGCCTTGTACAACTCAGTAAGTAATTTACTTTGTTTCATAGCCCACCTCCTTGAATAGTATTTATTACCTGCGGCGAGTGATACGACCTTTACTTAAGTCGTATGGACTGAATTCTACTTCTACGGTATCACCCAATAAAATTTTGATATCATGCTTACGCATGCGGCCGCTGATGTATCCTGTTATTATAGGACCTGCGTCCATATGTACTTTAAAAACGGCATTAGGTAGTACATCAACTACCTTGCCGTCCATCTTAATACCCTCTTCTTTTGCCATGCTAGTTTCACTTCTCCTTTATTAACCGCGGCGCATACGGCTGATCTCTACAGCCTGTTCATCGCTAAACACAGGCACAGCATTTGACTTGTGCATAGTAGCGATTCCAATAATTTTGTCACCAGTGTATACTTTATGTACCGGGGCAGTAGAACCGCCGGGTGTGCTTAGACTTTTAATTTTTTGTGTCTCACGTCCTGGAGGTGCAGACAATTTATATGTAAGTGTAGGAGCCTTAAGTGCTTTAGCACGTTTCTTTTCTTCGGCTTCAATGCCTTGACGTTTTAACAACTCTGACCATGACTGTTCTAAATCACGGGCACGTTTAGCTTCCTCAGCATTGCGGAACTTTACTTTACCCTTGCGTTTGCCGCCAAGACTGAGCCAAGGGCCCTCAAGATGCATAGTCATAATACGTAGATTATAGTGTTAAACATGTACATATTATAATCTAAAACGGAATTACTGTCAAGTACTACTTTTTCAGTATAGCCCACATCTTTTCTTTCTCAATGATTTCGGCTTCAAGTTCCATGTATTGCTTGCGTAGTTCTCGCAAATTATCCCATTTTTCTTCTAGTTTTTCATTTGGGCGTAGTATGGCTAATCGTTCTTCAATGGCTAACAGTGACTCTTTAATTGACTTACCTTTAATAGCAACATCACCCTCAAAAGTAACATCACCTTTAAACTCAGCATCACCTTGAACGTGTAATGATGCACCTTTAAGATTGGGATCGGATGCAATGGTGTACGTACCAATACCGCCAACACTGCCGTTAGTCATAGTACTACCCCAATTTATTTGATTAGGATAAGTAACTGTGTTGGGTGAAACGGTTATCGGAACTGTGGTCACAGTCGTTCCGGGACTAGTGTAAATGTAACTCATTCTTCTTTTTTTGTTAAAATAAATTGACCTTTAGTGTCAATTCCAAATTCAATATCATCACCGGGTTGCCAACCCAATTCTTTTAATAAAGATTTTGGTATAGGCATCAGCATGTCACCATTCTCATCTTTATGAGAAATAACTTCATAGCTTTGGATCTTCCCCTCAGGGGATTTTTTACTCATCTATTATTTAGTGATTTAGATAAGGCTCGTAGATTTTATTCAGTTGCTTAATAGTGTGTTCAGTGCTTGCATCACTGTGTTTAACTGCAATTCCACCTGCGTTAGCCCATGCACTTAAGTATTTACCAAAGTCATCTACTAACACTTGCGGTTTACCGTCTTTAGTAGCATATTTAAATTTGGCACTTGTAAAGATAGCATCTTTACTAGTACCAGGGTTGTGATTATCTAACCACTCACGTTTGCCTTTTATACTTGCTTGGCCTTCTATTCTGAGAGGGGCACTTAGTACAGTAAAAGGTATTTTGTTTTGATGTAACCATCGAATGATTTCTTGTCCACCGGGTAATGGATCCAAATCTCTAAAGAATTGATATACATTTTCAGGACCTGTTTTTGCTAATCTAACAATCGCTTCTTCAGGGTCTGCAATATGAGTATAATCTACGACTTTTTCTATTTGCGCCCATCTACTAAAGAAATCTGCTTGCACACCATCCATATCAAGGTATAGATGAGGCATATTTGATGTTAGTTCTTCTAATTTCATACTATAATAGTATCATACTTATCGTACTAATATCAATTGTTTTGGGCATAAAAATAATAAATACTATATAATAACAATAAAACTAAGGGAGTTTAACATGGCAGAAGAAAAGAAACCGCTATCACGTAGCGAAAGAGAAGCACAAATCAAAGATAAAGCAGGACTGGTAATCGTTATCATGGCATTGTTCATGGCAGTTACTACATACTTTGCCAATACTTATTCGGGTGCTGGGTTGAAGAATATGTTGAAGGCAACTGATACATATGCATTTTTTCAATCAAAGAGTATCAAACAAGCAATTGCCGAGGGACAACGTGATGATTATATAGCACGTGGCGAGAAAGCAAAAGCAGAAGTCTTGCAAGTAAAAATTGACCGTTACGAATCTGATCCAGTTAAGGGTGAGGGTAAGAAAGAATTGTTAGCAAAAGCACAAGCATATGAGGCAGCACGTGATGAGGCTGCTAAACATACTCCTTGGCTAACATTTGCTAGTATGGCATTCCAATTAGCAATTGTTTTATTGTCAGCAAGTATTCTTGCTGTTAATAATAATATGTATAGGATCAGTGAAGTAGTTGCTGTCATTGGTGTACTCTTACTTAGCCAGGGTATTTGGCTCTGGATTTAATTAACTAGGACCTTTTATGGATCCAATTACTATTGGTCTAGCTTTCACCGCCGCACAAGCGGCCGTTAGCCACATAAAGCAAGCCATAGCCTTGGGTAAAGATATCAACAGTCTTGCCGGACAATTTAGTAAATTCTTTGAATCCGCTGATTCCATTCACCGTGAACGAATAAAAGTAAAAGCAAAAGCAGATATATTAGGTAAAACTGACGCTGAACTCGGCAAAGAAGCACTTCAAATAGCAATGCATAGTGATGCCCTACGACAAGCAGAACGTGATCTTAAAGATATGATTCTTTGGCAGTTAGGGAAGCCCCAAATTTGGGAACAAATGATTGCTGAACGTACTAGACTTTTCAAGGCCCGTGCAGAAGCCCAACGTGCAGAAGCAGAACGTCAATTAGCGCACAAAAAGAAAATGGCAGATCAGTTTATGTTTGCTATGTATTTTATAGGGTTTAGTATTTTTCTATTTGCTATAATCGTTGGTGGTATTGGCATTTATGGTCAAATGGAAGAGAAACGAATATATGAACAAAAAGTGATAGCAAGAAACTTGGTCATACAACGCCAAGCCAAAGAACGTGCAGACAAAGAACAGAAAGAAAGAGAAAATTATGCTAAAGGATCTAATTAAATGTTTGAATGGATTATAGCATTAACTCTTGCACAAGAACCAGTTAAGAAATGGCCAGAGTGGGAGTGTGTACGTTGGACCTGGACCGGTGACGTTTACAATCGCACAGTGATATGTTTAGAATGGCGCAAGAGAGAAAATAGATGGATCCCCTAACACTCTTTGCCTTAGCTAATGGAGCAGTTTCCGCCGTCAAGGCTGGGTGTAAACTTTACAAGGATATTAAGGGCGCTGCCGGAGATGTTAAAGATGTTCTCAAAGACATGGATGAGCAGTTTAAGAAACTGCACCCACCTGACAAGCCAGCTACAATTGAACAACGCAACAGTTTTGTTAAACAGCGTAATGAAGTAGTTGATTTAAACAAAAAAGCTAACTCAGGTCAACACACCGGAGTCTATCAAGAAATTGGTCAACATTTGGGCGCATACTATGATAATTTCTACAAGTGCATTGCAGTCTTTGATGAAGAAGAAAAACGTGCAAAAACTCAAGTCTACACAGGTGATGCCAGTTTAGGTAAACGTGCGTTAGAACGTGTATTGATGCGTAAGCAATTACAACAAATGGAAGTTGAATTGCGTGAGTTGATGGTATATCAAAGTCCACCTGAACTTGGTGCGTTGTATACTGAAGTTGAAGAAATGATGAAAGAGATGGGCAAAGAACAAAGTGTGCTTATTGCCCGCCAAATGAAGATAGACCGTGCTAATGCCATTAAAAGACGTAAAAAAATGGATAAACTTTGGGGCGAGGCTATTTGGGGAATAGCCGCTATCATCGTGTCTGCTAGTATAGGTTTGATGTTTGTATTTGTAGTAGAAGATAGAATAAAAAAATATCCTCAGTATGGTGATGGATGGATACCCAAATCTGAGTTGCAACGTAAAAGAGAAGCTGAACCATCAGTCTACATAGGAAGATAATAATATGAATAATGATGACGAAAAAGAAAGCGAGTATTATACTATAATAGAAATGTTGGAATCATTACCTTTCAAAAAGATATTGCTAATTTTATTTGGGTTTTATATATTTGTTTTTTCAATTGTAATGTCTTTTGTATACTGGTACTTAAAACATAGATAAAATGAATCCAATACGTAAAACATTGTTAATAATATTAGGGTCGATTCTTGGTATCTTTTTGGTTCCTGTAATTTTAATCATATTCCATGACTACATCTATGCTTTTCTTGCTATCGGGCTTTTTATTACTTGCTTTGTTTTGTTTGGATACTATAGTTACCAAGAGTTATTACCAATCATTCAAAAAGAACAACTAGAGGAAGAACATATTTTTCATAGTTTCAACGGGGATCCAGAAAAAATTCGTTTATATAAAGGATTTAAGAAACACTTTGACGGAGAGTTAAATTTAGAGCAGTTAGAAAGATGGTTAAAAAATCATCCGTCCCATCATTAGAATAAATATAGTTATAACTATGGAACAAAAATTATGTCTGAACCAGTAATGACACTATTAAACAGAATTAAAAACTTGCGACAATTTGAAGTAGAGGTAGATATCCCTGAAGGATTTGCTTTCCACGGCATGATTCCGTTTGATATGACAATTTCACAAAGCAAGGGCAAAATTAAAGTATTTGCTAGTTCGTTAGAAGATGCAACTAATAAAGTCAATACTTATATTCAAAGAAACACACAAGAATAATATGAGTTGGTTCAGACATAGACCCCCAAAACATCCCCCTAATAGAACATCACATCAACCCCATAGAACTAGTCCGGCAACTGAAAAAATGATGGAGGAAGCCAAAAAGACTGGACCCAAAGACTCTTTGCCAAGCAAATCTAAATAAATACTAGTTTAAAGGAACCACTATGAAAAAGGCAATTACAGTGGCGTTCCTATTCTGCCTAACTAGCTCTATAGCAACAGCCCAAGAGATTATTGATTTAAACAAACCATTGAAATGTTCAGATGCACAATCAGTTATGAACTATTTCTTAAATACACATCAGGAAACACCTATCTGGGTTGGCAAGACAGTGCATAACACTCATATAACATTGTTAATGAACAAAGAAACACGTTCATGGACTATGGTAGAATATGACGCTAGATTAGCATGTGTATTAGGTGCCGGTGAAGAGAAGTCAGGTAGCAACCCTAATTTTAATGTAAAACTCAACACACTTTGAGTCCTAGTTCCTGCTAAATATTGTTATAGTATTCCTATAATAATAAAAAGAAGGGAACTATAGTGAAGAAATTAAATAATTTATTATTGGGTGTCGCTGCCGTAGTAACGGTAGTCGCCCCACTAGTTCCGAAGAATTTATATATCAATATAAATTCAGAACCAACCCACACTATAAACACTACTAAATTGATTAGTAGTAAGTGTGATTTGGCCTACACTTCTGTTACAGAAAATGGTTTGCAAATATGCGAATATCATTGCAGAGACGGGAATAGAGCAACTATATACAAAACGTTTCGTAGCAATGCAGTATCTTGCCCCGATACTACAACAGAGAGGATACAACAGAAAAAATGAAAAATATATGTGATAACTTAAAAAAATTTATAATGCATCCCACTCTACATTCACTTGTATTAGCACTGACTGCTTTATACTTGATGTTTGGTGTGCTGAATGCTGGGTTTATTCTAGTTCAAGTATTATATAGTATAGGATCATTTTTTGCAGAAAACAATCACCTTACTATTTTCTAATTGGAATATAATCTATGTTAGGTATAGGTGAGTAATCTTTAGTTAGACTAGTACGCATTTCATCGCCGTATTTAAGTGTGATATAACTAAATATTTTTTCTACATCTTTTTTGTATTTACTGATACCTATCATCATATGGTTATGCCATGTGAGTTTTGTTCTAATCAATTTTTTGATATTGATATCATTAAGTATATCATCAAAGTTATTTGATTCACGGTGAAAAGTAAAGTACTTCATTTTTTCCAAAGTATAAAGTTGATGTAATCTTTTTCTGATTCAAAATAAAATGTGTATTTGCCGGGATGAAACCCTGCCATGTCCTTTAAATCATAGCCCCAATCACTAGTACATTGAGTTTGACACCAATGCATGACGGGCGCAAGCTGTCCAAACTTAATATCAATTTCAGTCTTGTACTGAGTGTTGGGTGACATTTACTCCACTCTTGTGTAAAAACGTGATACCAGCATCGCTACGATAAGCGTCACGGTATAGAACACTGCTAATACCACTTTGGAATATAAGTTTGGCACAGTCCAAACATGGAGCATGGGTAATAAACAAAGTAGCACCCACACCAGATTCGTTAGACTTAGCAAGTTTCGCAATCGCATTTGTTTCAGCATGTAATACCTCTGGTTTTGTTTTTAAACCGTACCTACTTTTAATTTCATTCAATGAAGAATCTAAATATGTTCCTTCGAACGGGAATCGTTCTTCAATTTCTTCTGGATCTAACCAACCACCTGCACTAGTGCCCCAAACCTTATCTTCACAATTATTATCCCAACCACTGGGCATTCCATTGTACCCGATGCTAATGATTCTATCATCTTTGACAATGATAGCTCCAACTTGTAATCGTATAGCATGGCTTAGCTGACTAGTGCGTTCAGCAACATCCATAAAATAATTTATGAATTTTTGTTTCATTTAAACCATATGTCAGTCAATGCAATTTCGGGTCTACTAGGATTGCATGGCCCGTCTAATTCATCCGGTAATTCAGTTACATACCCTAATACATTGCATCTATTTTTAGCAAGGAATGTAAACTCTAGTGTTTCTGGCAAATATATACCATTGACATTTTTAACAGTTCCATAATTGTTAGGATGGATATGTACTACATTGAAATATTGCAATATTTTATTAAAGAAATCTTCTGCAATTTTAAAGAAAGATGGGTGTCCCCATTTATCAATGTCATGCACTTCCACGACTATGATTCTAAATCGTTGAAGTACTTCTTCGGATGTAGATAGAATCGTACTATACTCACTAAATTCAATATCCATTTGAAGCAACAAATCTTTACCAGAATTATATTCAGGAGTATTTTTTACCCATGAGTCTAATGTCATGTACACATTATTGTTAGTAACCCCTAGAAATTTTTTAGTGAACGACAATGGTTCGAAATATTCAGGTGGTCCATCAACCGAATAATCGGCTAAGTGAGAGTTGATTCCAAAAGAATCATACAAATCTTTTTCAAATGTTGATGTAGCCTCAACTCCCGGTGAGTAACATGCCGCAATACCCTCTACGTCATCGGGTATTAAATATCCCCCATCATGTTCTCCGCCCACACGCATTAAATCATGTTGAGTTTGAATTGGTTGCAATTTGCTAATCAAACTAGAAAGTCTATTAGCATCTACCGCTGTTTCTAGAATCAAACCTTGTCTACGTAAACTATATAACTCATCCATTAATTTCCCCTATATAAAATTTTTTAATATGCCAAATGGCATTTTTTTCGTCCTTAATATTACTTAGCACATAATTCTCTATGCGAAATCTTTTACAAAATGATTTCCCCAAAGATATACCTTTTAGTTTATCAAAAATATATTCTTTATAAAACTCAGTATAGTCATCTAAACTAACCATCCGATTAGATGATTTTACTGTCAATGAGGCTATCATTTGGTCAAACATATCAATCCCACAAGTTACGAAAATATTTGCCAAACAATTGAAGACCTTCTTGTATGCGGTCTTCGTGCAATTTATGTCCAACATGGTCATACCAATGTTCATCGGGATTTTTATCGACCATTTGATATGTTGGTTCTATTTTACCTGTAATAGGATTAGGATATGTTTTATCAGATTTAACCCAATCATATTCAGCTTTACCATGATGATATTTGTCATCATAATCTTCATATGCAATTTGCCCAAATGACCAAATCATCTTATCTAAGACTTCATCCCAGCGTTGTGCCGCAATATCCCAAGATTCCTTGTGTGTTTCTTTATAGAAGTCAAATGAATCTTGGGTAGCGTAATCTTCTCCGCCAACATCATCTACAAATTCACCGGGTAAACCATGTTTAGTAGCCCTAAGTTGCAACAACATTGGATAGATAATTTGTGCGAGAGTTCCATCCATGTTCCATGTATCCCATGAATCAATTTGGATATCAACCTTTTGCGACATTGCCGCTTTAGGCCACTTACTAATTTTTATTTTCATTTTACTGATGAAACGCCGTTAACAAAAGTAAAGATTTTATCGTTATGTATAACTGCGGCATAGTTAATTTTGTTATTTTGGTGTGATAGTTTTGCTAATTCATCTATTGTATTAGCCTGACATATAAAATTGTTTTGATCATCGTATAGATAAAATATTGATTCTATCTTTTCGACTTTTAATTTGTGAACTTCTGAATTAGTAGATTCTATTAAAATAGAATCCACAATTACATTGTGTAGTTTTAACACAGTCATTGCACAGCCAATTTGGTATCCCAAAAACACTGCGAAAACAATAATTATAATATCAAGCATAATATTATTTATTAATAGTTAGATTAGACCATTGTTTCAATTTTTCAAATTTTTTCATTTTAGCTTCAAAGATGCCTTGATCAGTTACCCCAACTTTACAGTCAACCAACAATTCAACCATAGCCATCAAGTCGCCAATTTCTTCTTCAAGCATATTGATATTAGTACGTTCTTTGCCTGGCTTTAACTGATCGGGGCCAAAACGAAAACACTTACTAATTGCTTGTGTTACTTCTGCACACTCTTCCATAAGGATGAGCAATGTTTCTCTCAAATCTTCATTCATTTTTATTTGTTCCATGCGTTGATTTCTTTAACAATATCCTCTAGACTTTCCGTAACTTCCCATGTACCATGAGGTGGTGCATAAACTAAAGTTATGTTCTCTAAAATGCCGCTTTCTCTAGTTACGGTAGTGTCATATATTGAGACAATCTCAGAAATTTTGACTGCTACTTTATTACCTTTGTGGGCCTCATTTGCGTTTGTAAATGTTATAAACATTAAGGTTTCTTTCTACTTGCCATTGCTTTTGGCTCTATATATTTTTTATGGTAATCTTGATAATTAGTCAAGTAATATTCGTTTTCTACCCATTGTGTCTTTGATTTAGTCTTGTCAACTAGGAATCCCCATTCACGTTGTTGAGGTCCCATGAAGAATAGTGTTGTTGCAGGACCACGTTGTTCATCAAGTTCAAGCCAATGAAATTCATTTGCCCTACGAATAATGATACTGCCGGGACCTCGCCATGTCTGAAACTCTGCAAATTTTTTACCCACAGAATTAAAGACCGGAGTGTGTTCCCAATAACCACCTGTAAGAACAATCGTTATAAAAGGCCAAGGATGATCGTGAAATATGGGATCATCGCTCTTTACAATTTTATGTAGTGTTACATTGAAGGGGAACCATTTGCGATCTTTTAGGAATAGATAGTATCTGTGCATATAATCTTCTCCTGTCTGTCGATCAGGTATCAAACGATAGCGACCTATCTTGTTCATTATCTTGTGAAATAAACCCATTGAATACTCCTTTTGTGTATTATAACACAAAACTTAATTTCATGCAAATAAAAAAAGGGTGATAAACACCCTTTTTTACTATCCTCAGTTAAGAGATTAGAGACCCAAAGCCAATGCACGATAGCCAGCCGCTACGATTTCTCGGCTAGGATTACCTAAACGGTACTTGGTGCTAACACGACCTTTAGTGTCAGTGTGTTGGTTTGCATAGATCGCAAATCCACCACGCAAACGCAAATCGCTAACAGTTGCGGTTGGGTTGGCAATACCAAAACGTGCTTTGATTTGTGCCGCGGTCAGTTTTTCGCCTGACTTGAATGCCTCGATAAGGCGCTCTTGTTTAGTTGCAGTTACTTGCTTGTTCATAATTTTTCTTTCTTAAAAAATCGTTGCTCTCACAACGTATTAAGATTATAGTATAAAGACAGGAATATTACAATAGTATTTGGTAAACTATTTTACAAGTTTATCCATTTAGATTTTAGTATATGAATATGTCACACCGATATCTTCAAGTGTCCTATTAAAGTACATGTTGGTTGTATCTGCCCACGAAAATAAAAAGTTACGCATGTCACCCGGATACCAAGTCAACAATGATTGTTTTGGGAACTCGTTTAATACAATTCTTTTATCAACTCTAGGATAACAGTTAGCAATATGCATCAATCCGGAATTAACACCAATGAACCTACTTGCTTCGGATATTTCTTTTGCAACTTCCCACAAATCTATCTTACCACGCAAGTCAATAGTATTTCCACCTAAAGGTTTATCATCTTTGCCACCTACTTGGACTATCTTGAAATTTTTATAATTTTTCAAAATAGCATCAATCGTTTCATCGGTCATTACTCGCACATCATCTTCACCTGCATTGGTTCTGATATTAACTTCATTCAACCTTGTTCTATCCGAACCAGTTGTATGAACAACAATTTTATGAGGGATAATTTCTGAATCATCATGTACATACAATTTAGGATGGCGCAATGACACGCCAGGAATCCCAAACAACGTAGCCATAAATTCAAGTTGACCATATACATGAGAAGTATTAAACGTATCAATGTATTTTTGACGATGCTCTGCTTGCCTAGTGTCCGGCATAACCATGCCAACAGGAAGGTCCTTTGCTTCCTCTTCGGTCATAAAAATAACATATGGGTTATGTTTGAAAGCCCAAATACTAGGATCAGTAATAACTGATTTAGTGCCTGTTTTTTTATATATATTTTCTGGTAATCCGGTTACACATACCTGATCGCCTATCTGGTTAAACATAAATTTTAAATGTACTAACTTTTCAGTTTCTGGCGTAGTTGTTGTTTTTGTTTTTTTCTTCATATAAATTAAATTTCTAAATATTTTAATTGAAATACATCAGCATGTTCATCGTGACCAGCATAACCACGTGGATTGCAAACAATGCGTGTTCCACCAAGTACATAATCAAATGGGTCATGTGTGTGACCATGAGTCCACAACACAATCTCTGGATGATCCAAAATGAATTCACTCAAATCACTATGATAACCACCGTTCATCAAGTATTGACCTTTATACTTTTCATGTATGCTCAAATGGCTAGGACTGTGATGACCAACAAATACAATTTTCTTGTCCTTCATGTCAGGCAATATAGCCTTTAAGTATGACATAGTTCGTTGGTGACGGTACATTGAATGTGCCGGGCGTAACTTACAATATCCATGTTCATCATTACGAATAATACGATAGTCATTCATCATGTCGGTTAGTGCGTGTAATGTTAATGGATCACCTTTATTGCAATCAGTCCACAATGTAGCACCAATAAAGTACACTTCATTGATAACCTTGATATCGTTTTCTAAAAAGTAAACGTTTGGAAACTTAGCACATTCATCACGTAAGTGTTGTAGGCTAGCCACCCAACGACCATGATAGAATTCGTGATTACCTGCAATATAAATTACATGTGGGAATTGAAAACTACAACGGCTAAGGAAGTCACGGAAGCGTAATGCTACTTGTTGCCTACGTCCAAGGTCAGCAAGATTGATGTTACTGTACATCCCATAATCCATATGCGGGTGATTATGTAAATCCTCAGCAATCATAATATCGCCGGACAGGATAAGGAGTTCTGCACCTTCCTCATTCTTGAGGATGATGTCCTGAAACTCTAAATGCAAATCACTGCATAGTGCTATTTTCATATTTATCCAAACAATTTATATGCTAGTAACATTCCCAAATAAATGAATGTAACTATAAAAGGAATACATACTACTATTAATCCAGCTAGAATCAATTCAAATGTAATCCAATCATATTTATTAAGTTTAAACTTGTTCATTTTTCAACTCCGAAATGTGTTTACAACTACCACGATACATGTAACCAGGACATGTGCATGTCTTTTCTTCTGTATCAACACTGTATATATTGCCTTTACTACCGGATATTTTAATTATTGTTGACTTTTCTTTTATCTTTTTGAAAGGATTAATCTTCAGTGCTTGAAACTTACGACCACGCTTGTCTATCGTGATCGGGTTCTTAAAATAAAAGGGAGCAGTGTCGCCTACTTTAATGTACGCAATCATTTTGGTACCATCAAGTAGATAGGTATGATTAGCGTTATTGCTATCGTTCCAGACTGTAGTCTCGACAACTGCTTCCATGCTTACTCCTGTGTTTCTTTATCTTTAGCTAATTCTTCTGACAACAAGTAAAAATTCTCGTCACCTTGATACATAACATACCAAGTGTCATCTTTCATAATATATGCAAACTCACACCAACCATCATTGAAATGTTCAATCAATGATTTTTTGCTGGTATGTGTGACAAACTCTTGACCTTCTTCATCACGGTCACGACCATAGAATGTAGTCATGTTGCCATACTTTTCTTCAAACTCTTTAGCTGGCATATCAGTATCAAATTTACTGAAGGGATGCTTTTCACCGATGTTGGGTTTGAGACTAGAGATATTACCTAGTGCAACAAGGTTGTTTGCTTTAGGTGAATCATAGTGTTCTTGCAAAATACGACCATTGTATGACAGATAGCCATCCCAATGACAATAAACAGTTTTGTAGTTATTGCCATGAACAACTGCGATAAGTGAACGTGTACTCATTTGAAAACTCCTGTTGTTTACTGTTTAAGATTCTATTATATACCCAAAGTGATTTATTGTCAACCATTTTACTCAAAAGTATTTGTAACACTTTCTTTTACAACCTTAAAGGCTTCTAGTGTCTTTTTGGGTTGTGCTAGGGGATTCTTTGCAATGAATTGCATCATTGCGAAGGAAGTCAATCCCAAAAACTTACCTTCTTTATGGATCACGTTAAGAGCGGTTTCCAGTTTCATGTTATACTCCTTAAACCAAATCAACTTGCACTTGTTTGCCACGAATCGTAGTACCGAGCCCTGTTGGGATTGGCTTGCGAGTTGCCTCTGCCATGCGGCGCTCGTAAGACAACTGAATCAATGCTTCCCAACACAATACTCGGGCATTGACGGTAGCAAACATTTCGGTCATTTGCTTGATTGTCATGTACATACCGATATCGTTTTCACTTCCGTCACCTTTGAAAATCACACGGAATTTTTGTGAGTTTTTCAGACCTTCGATAACTGTTTTTGTACGCATTTTTTAGCTCCTTTAATCAATCAATACAAGTATTATATACCCAAAACGATTTATTGTCAAGCCATTTTGTATGATTTTATGAATTCAGGACCAACATCTAGGCTAACAAAAGTATCACCTTGCATACCTTGCTCAGAATAAGAAACATCAGTACCTAATTCTAGTCTAGAAAGTAATACTTTTACATTACTTAAAAATTCGTTATCTGTATAGATGAGGCCGTAAACATTCACATTCCAAGTATCAGGGCTAAAGTGTACCCTTAGTTCACCAAACTCCCAATCATCAGATGTATACGAAAGTTCTAATCCTGTAACTAG
>Ga0114975_10001491_pt1 | contig 16682 bp, 16 predicted proteins | sample S_130626_EF_Meta_FD_87031 | JGI IMG/M metagenome (GOLD analysis project Ga0114975, IMG submission 87031) | Freshwater microbial communities from Lake Simoncouche, Canada to study carbon cycling - S_130626_EF_MetaG | ecosystem: Environmental > Aquatic > Freshwater > Lake | place: Lake...
AAAAAGAAACCACACCGTTTTATCCACGCTCTCCCTATGCAGTAGCCAAACTCTACGCATACTGGATCACCGTGAACTATCGCGAAGCGTATGGCATGTATGCCTGTAATGGCATCTTGTTTAACCACGAGAGCCCAATCCGCGGTGAGACTTTTGTGACACGCAAAATTACCCGCGCTCTTGCGCGTATCAAGTTAGGCCTGCAAGAGTGTCTCTATCTTGGCAACTTAGATGCGCTGCGCGACTGGGGTCATGCACGTGACTATGTTGAGATGCAGTGGCTCATGCTCCAGCAAGAACAAGCAGAAGACTTTGTGATTGCGACCGGCGTTCAGTACAGCGTGCGTCAATTTATTGATTACGCGGCACAAGAGCTTGGTATAAAGATCACCTGGAAAGGCCAAGGTGTTGAGGAGAAGGGTTATGACGCTAGCGGTAAGTGCATTGTGGCTGTTGATCCCCGTTACTTCCGCCCAACCGAAGTTGAAACATTGTTAGGTGATGCGACTAAAGCTAAAGAAAAACTGGGCTGGGTACCAGCGACTTCATTCCAAGATCTTGTTAAAGAGATGGTGCGCGAAGACTTAAAAGGTGCGGAGCGTGATGAGTTAGTTAAAAAACACGGCTACACCACTTTAAGTCGCAATGAATAAAAGCGCCAAGATTTATGTAGCAGGCCATCGTGGAATGGTGGGTAGTGGCATTACCCGCCTGCTCAAATCGCGTGGTTATGACAATGTCATTACCAGAACCCATGCGGAGCTTGACCTCTTAAACCAAGCAGCAGTCCATGCGTTTCTCAATACTGAAAAGCCTGACTATATTTTTATTGCTGCAGCAAAAGTCGGCGGCATTCAGGCGAACAATATCTATCGAGCTGATTTTATTTATCAAAACCTGATGATTGAGTGCAACCTGACTCACGGCGCCTATCAAGCGGGTATTCACAATTTGATGTCTTTGGGATCTAGCTGTATTTACCCCAGAGATTGTCCACAGCCGATTAAAGAAGAGTATTTATTGACTGGCCCATTGGAACAAACCAATGAGCCATATGCTTTGGCCAAAATTGCCGGCATTAAGTTATGTGAGAACTACAACCGTCAGTACGGCACCAAGTATGTGAGCGTCATGCCAACCAACTTGTATGGTCCTGGCGATAACTATGATTTGAATAACTCTCATGTATTGCCAGCGCTGATCCGCAAGGCCCATGAGGCTAAATTGCGTAAAGACCCCCATTTAATGGTTTGGGGATCAGGCAAACCCCGCCGCGAGTTCTTGCACGTAGATGATATGGCCAGAGCTTGTGTCCAGCTGATGGAACAAGACTATGACGGCTCTTTTGTGAATATTGGCTGTGGCAATGACATCACTATCCGTGAATTAGTAGAAGAAGTAGTCGCAGTAGTCGGATTTGAAGGCCAATTGCAGTTTGATACCTCAAAACCGGATGGCACCCCCCAAAAGCTGCTCGATGTCAGCAAGGCCAATGCTCTAGGCTGGAAGGCGGAGATTGCCCTGCGCCCTGGTATCCAAGACGCCTATAACTGGTTCTTGCAGCATGTGGCGCCGACTTTAAAGTAAGAGATCTACAAATAAAGTTGCTAGCTAAGCAAGCAATACAGGCTGAGGTTCGCTGCACTCCTGATGACCCCTTTTCTTTAGGTAAAATTTACCCATGAAACTAAACTTTTCGATGGTCATCATTTGTGGGGGAGCAGGCTCCCGTTTGTGGCCCGTGTCTCGTGAAAACCGTCCGAAGGTTTTTATGCCAGTTGCCAGCCAACAATCACTCCTCAGTGAAACTGCTAACCGCATTGAATCGTCTCACCCCTGGCTGTGCGTTGTCACTTCTGAAAGCCTCGGTTTTCAGGTTCAGGCAGATTTAAAAAGTTCCGAGCAAGAAGCCAAGCTCACCATCATTGAACCACTGCGTCGCAATACTGCCCCAGCAGTTCTCTTTGCTGCGCTAGCTGCTAAAAATGCGGGGCGTGGCGATATTCCGATGTTAGTTTTACCTGCTGACCATGTGATTCATGACAAGGTAGGATTTGAGATGGCCGTTGCCAAAGCGGTGGATTTTGCAAAAGAAGGTAATTTAGTGACCTTTGGTATTCCGCCAACCCATGCTGAAACTGGCTATGGCTACCTCAAGCTTGGCAACCCAGCGCGTACCCCCAGTAATGCAGAAGGTCGTATCGTCGAGCAGTTCGTGGAAAAACCTGCCATGGCTTTAGCAGAGCAATATGTTGCCGCCGGAAATTTCCATTGGAACTCAGGGATGTTCTGCTTTACACCGAACACCTTGCTCAAAGTAGCGAATGACATTGCACCAAGTCTTGCTAAACAAGTGGAGACCTGTTGGGCAGCAAGTAAACCAACGAGTGATACAGAGTCGTTTACTTTAGATAAAACGACGATGGCAGCCATCGAGGATATTTCTCTCGATTACGCCATTATGGAAAAAGCACCAAATGTGGTTTCCGTTAATGCCAGCTTTGACTGGGATGACGTTGGCTCATGGGATGCAATGGCAAAGCACTTCCCAGAAGATGAGCATGGCAATGCTGCTGAAGGTAAAGTCATTTTTGTTGATTCCAAAAACAACTTTGTCTTTGGTCGTGAGCGCCTGATTGCTGCTGTTGGTCTAGACAATCTCATCATCGTTGATACCCCAGATGCTTTGCTAGTGAGCGCCAAAGGCAACTCTCAATCGGTTAAAAAAGTAGTTGATGCGCTCAACAAAGATAAAGATGAGCGTGCTACTTATCACAGCACCGTGCATCGCCCATGGGGTACTTATACCGTGATCGAAGAAGGTCCCGACTATAAGATCAAACGGATTGTGGTGAATCCAGGCGGCAAACTGTCATTGCAAATGCACCATCATCGCAATGAGCATTGGGTTGTGATTACTGGCAAAGCGGAGATCGTCAATGGCGATAAGGTTCTTCACCTCAATGCCAATGAGTCGACCTATATTCCAAAGGAAACTCAGCACAGACTAACCAACTTGGGTGATATACCTCTAGTCATTATTGAAGCCCAGGTAGGCGACTATCTCGGTGAAGATGATATTGTGCGCTTCGAAGACCAATACGGTAGAGCTTAACTGCAGATTTAGATTGCAGCAGTCTCTAGAATTTTCCTGACTGCTTGATCAACTCCAATTGGACTGCCCTTGACCTGATTGAGATTTTTCTCTTGCCAGTCTAGCCAGATTTTTTCCAAGGCCATCGCCAGACTCGACTCATCGCCGCTGATGCTTAAGTAAGCATTGCGCTCTAACAGCATTTGGTCCAACTGAGGATTGCGATGGGTAATGGCCCACATCGGGCGTTGCGCCCACAGGTAATCATAAAACTTTGACGGAATGTACTCTGCACACTCTTCACCTGTACCATGCAGCAAAATTAAGACGTCAGCTTCTTGCATCTTCTCAACTACTCGCTCTCGTCCAGATAGACCTGTCACAGGATCCTTTTCAAGACGACCGTGAGCTAGCAATACATCTTGATAGCCATATTCTTCAATCGCTTGAACAGAATAACTATCCAAAGGTGCGCCATAGGCATGTATACGAATAGCAGATCTGGCTTGTGGATATTTTTGCAGTAATACATTGAGCGCTTTTAATATCACCGATAAGCTGCGATCTTTGGCTAAAGAACCGAAGTGGCATAGATTTAAATGCTCTGAATAAGTATGTCCTACCTGAATATTTTTTGCGCCAGGAGGTTCAGCTCCAGGCATCACTACAAAGCCTTTGGCATTACCTGGGGTATTGAGATTGGTGTTACGAACCTTAGCATAATGCAATGCGCCATCGGTAAACCACCAAACAAAATCAGAATATTTACAAAGCTGACTCTCTAGAAAATGGCGAAAGCGTGCATCTCTGTTTTTTGGTTTATCTGCGCCATCATCGCCAGGACTCTGACGAATCACCAGCGGATCATGCACTTCAGAAATCAATTTGATACCAGTTGCTTTCTTCAGCCATATGCCAGCTAAGTGGGCTGACCAAGCACTGCCTACTGAAAACACGACATCAACTTTGCCCTCTTTAATCAGTTTTCTACCATAAAAATAAGCTGGGATAGCCCATGACCATTGACTGGAGTAGCCTAGGAAAAGTTTCTCAATCGCAATGAAAGGGGCAAGCAATAAAGAGACCGTACGTGTAGTGATCTTATAAAAAAGGCCCCGACCATATTGATTGGCAACCCAATGACGAAAATCAAATCGAAAGCCTGAAGGACCCCAAGCTAAAAATTGGTGGTGAGGAAAGCGCTGATCTTTGATTCCTGTAATCGCACTAAATACAATTGGCTCAATACCAGCCTCTAATAAATAAGGAATCTTATCGGTAATAGTGAGACTCGCAGCCCGCCCATCCATATTAAAAGCATGCGTCAGAATCAACCAACGCTGTTGCTTGCTTAATTTAGGAATAGTCACTGACTCTAAAGCGCTCAATGTTTCGAACTAGTTGCCAGCAACAATCGACATCACTGCCATTCGCACTGCTATTCCAAATGTGACCTGATTGAGTATGACCGATTGCGGTCCATCAGCAACGGCTGAATCAATCTCCACCCCTCGGTTCATGGGGCCTGGATGCATCACGATGGCATCTGACTTGGCAAGCGCCAAGCGCGTGGGTGTTAAGCCATACTGCTTAAAGAAAGCCTCTCCCTCTGGAACTTGTCCAGCTTCCATGCGCTCTTTTTGAATGCGCAAGGTCATCACCACATCTACGTCTTTCAAACCCTCTTCCATGCTGTGATAGACCTTCACGCCCAGCATATCTAAATCACTGGGTAGCAGACTCTCTGGGCCAATCACTCTAATTTCTTCGCAGCCCAAAGTAGTGAGCGCATGAATATTAGACTTAGCGACTCGGCTGTGAACAATATCTCCCACAATGGCCACTTTCAGGCCTTTAAAGTTTTGCTTGAAATGTCGCATGGTGTACATGTCCAGCAAACCTTGGGTGGGATGTTGATGGCTACCATCACCCGCATTCACTACATGGACATGAGCCGGTACATGCTGAGCAATCTCAATGGGCGCTTTCGAAACATTGTGGCGTACGACAAAAATATCTGCCTGCATGGCTACCAAATTATCAATAGTGTCGAGCAAGCTCTCACCCTTAGCGGTAGATGAAGTAGAAATATCTAAATTAATCACATCTGCTGATAAGCGTTTAGCAGCAATCTCAAAAGTAGTTCTCGTGCGGGTAGAGTTTTCAAAGAAGAGATTGAAAACACTCTTACCTCTTAAGAGGGGGACTTTCTTTACCTCACGAGCGGGATCGGTCACACTCACAAACTGCTTGGCCATATCCAAAATATGCAAAATCTGCTCTTTTGGCAAACCTTCTAAGGTCAACAGGTGGGTTAATTCACCTGCGGAGTTAAATTGATTAATGGGTTGATGATTCTTATCCCCTGAATTCATGACGCACGCTCCTCAAGTTGAAAGCTGAACTTGCCAGCGGCATCTTTTTCTAAAACCAGAATTTTTTGCTCTGCTACATCAACCTTTTCGCCTACGAAATCAGCTGCAATGGGAAGCTCTCGATTGCCGCGATCGGCGAGCACCATCAACTCTACTTGAGCAGGTCGCCCAAAATCAAATAACTCATTTAATGCAGCCCGCACTGTTCTGCCAGTGAGCAATACGTCATCAATCAAAATAATATTGGCACCGTTCACATCAAACGGCAGATGGGTTGGCATCGTGCTTGAAGTTCGTAGTGCAGTCATCCCCTTCTCTGCATAGTCATCCCGATGAAAAGCCACGTTGATGACTCCGAAGTGTGGCATTCCTAAATCTTTAGCTAAACGCTCTGCAATCCAAGCTCCACCCATAGCCAATCCAGCAAGCTCAAAGAGGCCAGACTGTTTTCGCTGGCGCAGATGGTCTAGTAACTTTTCGTATAACTTTTCAGCGTTCATTCTCAGATTCCGAAACTTTTAAGCATAGGGTTTTATTCCACATTCTTTATTGTTACTTTTGCTGCCAACTCTGAAAAATATTGCTCTAGTAAGAGCGCTGCAGAGTGGGCATCTAGATTGTCCTGCATTTGAGCATCGCCCTCCAAAACCGCTGATGTATAGCGTTCATCGACCCACTCCACTTCCAGTTGGAAGCGGCCGTGTAATTGATTACCAAAGCGAACTGCCTTCGATGTCATTTCATGCTCAGCACCATCGGGATAAAGGGGTTTACCCACCACTAATCGTTCTGGTTGCCATTCTTTTAGGAGGCTTTCGACCTCTTTAAAAAGACTGTCGCTATTGGGGGCTGCAATTGTTTTTAATGCCTGACTTGTGCCTGTTACAGAATTTCCGACTGCCACACCTACTCGGCGCGTACCGTAATCGAAGGCCATCACCGTGATTGGCTTAGGCATGCCCTGCCTCACCCGAGAGGTGCGAAAGGTCAAAACCTAAATGACTGATGGTTTTTTGATAGCGTTGACTATAAGGTGTCTTAAAAAGAATCTCGCTCATTTGCTGGCGTGAAAGTGGCACATTCATCCAACCATTCAAGGTAATTTCTTCTTCAAGTTGACCAGCCCCCCATCCCGCGTATCCCAAGGTCATCAAAAAATCTCGAGGGCCGCTTCCAGAGGCAACAGCCTCTAGAACATCTTTAGAGGTCGTCATTGTGAGCCCTCCTGGAATTACAAGGGAAGAGCTATACGCAATTAAAGGATTGGGTTCATGCAATACAAAACCACGCTCAATCTGAACGGGGCCACCAAAATAAACGGGTTGATCTAGCAAAGGTGCGATTTCAAGTTTGAGCTCAATTTTGTCAAAGAGTGTTCCAAGATTGACTTCGGTTGGTCTATTGACCACTAAACCCATTGCACCTCTTTCGGTGTGTTCAAAAAGATAGATCACCGAGCCTGCAAAATCGGTATCGACCATACCAGGCATTGCGATCAGAAATTGATTGGCTAGATGCTCGGCTGAATATGAAATCAAAGGGTCTGAACTAGACTCTGAGTCTAATGCTTTGGAGGCTTGATCTTTCTTCGCCATAGTCATATGCCTTCATTTTACAGAATAACTAGATTTTCCCGGTAATCCAGTAGGCTAAAAGCCCAACAAGCTCATGCAATGCTTTATTCCAGTTATGAGCCCCACCCACTAAATCAAAAGAAGTCCACTGCAGGCGATTAGCCGTCTGGTAATCCACCGGCAAAGCTAACACCGCTATTCCCTGCTTCTGAAAGATCTTTAAAGATCGATACATATGGCTGGCCGAAGTAATGACCAACCATGGTTTAGACGACCCACCCTCATTTTTGATACCAAACTCAGTCATCATCGGCTTTAAATACAGGACGTTTTCATAAGTATTACGAGATTGGTTTTCATAATGCACCTGGGGTCCATCTAAACCCTGCTCTTGAACTAGTTGTTTAAATGCTTCGGCTTCAGACATCCCTTTGGGGTTCACGCGCCCGGAATATCCACTAAAGATCAACGGTAGATCTGGATGCTTGCGAATCAATTCAAATGCCCTTGTCACGCGTTCAGCTGAAGAGTAAATGGAGACTTCCCCGCGGTCTATGGCAATTTCACCACCCTCTATTGCACCGCCCAAAATAATCACGCCACCTAACTCACTTGTCTTTAGCTGGCTCACACTGACTCGAGGTGCCCTGTCCTCAAGACCTTTCAAGAGCGCCTCTGAAATTGGCAGGTATCCTACGATGACGAGATTAAAGACAGCAATGAAAAGAAAGCGTCTTGAAAGTTGAGGCTTTCTTAATGAAATAAAAAGTAAAGCCAATACCACCCACACCATGACCCAATTTAAGGGCTCGATGCAAAATTGCACTACCTTCGAGAGAATAAAAAAAATCGTATCCATGAATGCTCTCGATCTTAACCTCTTAGGCAAGCAAGGGTAGTCATTTAGCCCTAATATAGGGGCTATGCAAAAAGCGCTAGTTTGGCTCCGCCGCGATCTTCGTCTTTATGACAATGCCGCCCTTCACCACGCCCTGAAAGAGGCTGGGCAGGTCTGGCTGACCTTCATTTTTGATACCGATATTTTGCAGCCCCTATTAAAAGGTGAGCTTGATGCCAAGGGCTTAAAGCATGATCGGCGTGTCGACTTTATTTGGCAGGGTTTAAAGCAAATAGACGAAGAACTGCGAAGCTTGGGTGGCGGACTCATCGTACGCTTTGGTAAACCAACAGAATGTATCCCCCAGATTGCTAAAGAACTTGGGGTCAATACTGTTTTCACAAATCATGATTACGAACCTTCTGCTATTGCACGTGATGAAACAGTGGCCAGCTCCCTTGAAAAATTAGACATTCATTTCGAAAGTTTCAAAGATCAAGTCATTTTTGAGAAAAAAGAAATTCTGACGAATTCCAATACTGTCTTTTCAGTGTTTACTCCGTATAAAAATAACTGGCTCAAAACACTCCAAGAAAAAGATTTGGCCTCTTATGATTGCACTCCTAAACCTGGGCAATTTGCTGTCATTCCTAAAAAATTAGACCAAGCCTTTCCCTCTCTCGAATCCATGGGCTTTATTGGCACTGGCATTGAAGCCTATTTGCCAGCAGGATCTACAGCCGGTCAGGCATTTTTAGAAGACTTTCTGCATCGCATTGATCAATACCAGATTGGTCGAGACTTTCCTGCTATTAAGGGGGTGAGTTATCTGTCTACACACCTGCGCTTTGGCATGCTCTCGATTCGAGGCTTAGTGCGCGAAGCACACCGCCGTATGCTGGCAGGCAGTATGGGGGCCACTATTTGGTTAAGTGAGCTCATTTGGCGTGACTTTTATTTCATGATTTTGGCCAATCATCCACGGCTTGCAAATGGCGTTTCATTTAAACCTGATTACGACAACATTATTTGGGAAAGTGGTGCCAATGCAAAGAAACTATTTACAGCGTGGTGTGCAGGAAAAACAGGTTACCCGCTAGTCGATGCAGCCATGCACCAGCTGAACCAAAGTGGCTATATGCATAACCGTTTACGGATGGTGGTGGCGAGCTTTTTAACAAAAGACTTAGGTATTGATTGGCGCTGGGGTGAAGCCTATTTTGCACAGCACCTTAATGATTTTGAACTCTCTTCGAATAATGGTGGCTGGCAATGGGCCTCATCCTCAGGGTGTGATGCACAGCCCTATTTTCGGATTTTCAACCCTATTACCCAATCCGAAAAATTTGATTCTGAAGGTAAATTCATTAAACGCTATCTTCCTCAATTAGAAAAACTCTCCCACAAATCCATTCATGCTCCTTGGTTGGCAGGCCATCTTGAACTTGAGGCAGCAGGCATCGTACTTGGAAGAGATTACCCAATGCCGATCGTGAATCACGATGAGGCACGCAAAAATACCTTAGTACGTTACAGCGTGGTCAAAAAAATTAATGTCGACTAGTTCAATCACGCCCTTTCCGTTTTAAGATAGGGTATGAGCAAGATCTATGCAATTGGCGATGTACAAGGATGTGCACCTTCACTAAAAGCCCTCCTTAAAAAATTACCCCAGAAATCTAAAATGATTTTTCTGGGGGATCTTGTCAATCGCGGGCCTAATTCCCTCAGCAGCTTACGACAACTCAAATTACTTCAAGAGGCAGGTCGTGCTGAATGCATCCTAGGCAATCATGATTTACACCTATTAGCAATCGATGCTGGCTTAAGAAAAACTAAAGGTCTTGACACTGTTGATGGCATTCTGAATGCCCCTGATCGAGCAGAACTCATCAAATGGTTACGTCATCGGCCTATGGCTCTTAGTAATGGCAAAGTACTGATGGTTCATGCTGGCGTATTACCTCAATGGGATCTCCAACAAACTATAGAGTGCGCCCAAGAAGTTGAAAAAGCATTACGCCATAAATCTTATAAAGAATTTTTAGCCAATATGTATGGGAATACTCCCAACAAATGGCGCTCATCACTCAAAGGTTACGAGCGCTTAAGAGTGATCACCAACGCCCTAACACGCATGCGTTTTTGTACTCCTGGTGGACAAATGGAATTTGAGAGCAAGGAAGGTCTAGAAGATGGTCCTGCTGGCTATATCCCTTGGTTTAAAGTTCCCAAAAGAAAAACGCAAGATACCCTCTTGTACTTCGGCCATTGGTCTACTCTAGGTTTGATGCGCCAGCACAATGTGATTAGCCTTGATACAGGCTGTGTGTGGGGTGGCAAACTGACCGCCATTGAAATTGCAGAATCAGGAAAAGACTCAAAAAAATCAGAAGTGATACAAGTGGCGGGCTATGACCACCCATTAAGGATGTAGTCCGTCCTAACTTTAGCTGACCTCAACTCAAAGTTTTGGAAATGATTTTTCAGCGGCGGCAATAATCTCCGCAAGCACTGCGTCATCATGTGTAATAGAGGTAAAGCCTGCCTCATAAGCTGAAGGAGCAAGATATACGCCTTCATCTAACATCAAATGAAAGAATTTCTTAAACGCATCAATATTGGTTTTAGTAACCGCCTCATATGAATTTGGGATGCTGGCAGCAAAATAAAATCCAAACATACCGCCGACGCTATCAACTGCAAAAGGAATATTGGCTTTATCAGCAGCCTTCTTTAAGCCAGTCATGAGCTTTTGAGTTTGGCCGGTCAAGCATTCATAAAAACCCTCTCTAGAAATAATTTCTAAAGTTTTAAGTCCTGCAGCTACCGCAACTGGGTTACCTGAGAGAGTTCCCGCTTGATAAACGTTTCCTAGAGGGGCTAACTTGGACATGATTGCTTTTTTGCCACCGAATGCTGCCATCGGCATACCGCCGCCCATGACCTTACCCAAGCAAGTTAAATCAGGCACGATACCTTGAAGGGATTGAGCCCCTCCTAATGCAACCCTAAATCCTGTCATCACTTCATCGTAGATGAGAACACTGCCGTGCTTTTGAGTCAAAGTACGAATGGCTGTCAAAAACTCTTTTGAAGGTTGAATCAAATTCATATTGCCCGCAATCGGTTCAATAATGACAGCTGCAATTTGATCGCCCTGCTTTTGAAATACCTCTTCAATGGCCGCAACATCGTTATAGGGTAAAACGAGCGTGTGTTTGACTAAGTCTTGAGGAACGCCGCCTGATGAAGGGGCATTTTGTGTAGAGTCGGCAAAAGTTAATAAGCCAGAACCCGCTTTTACCAAGAGACTATCAGCGTGACCATGATAGCAACCCTCAAACTTAATAATTAAATCTCGATTGGTATAGCCCCTTGCTAAACGCAAAGCACTCATCGTTGCTTCAGTGCCACTAGATACCATGCGCACTTGCTCAACACTCGGCATGATGGCGCAAATACGCTCTGCCAACTCAATCTCACCTTCCGTAGGTGCGCCATAACTAAAGCTCGTTTCTGCCGCCCTTTGAACAGCCTCTACAACCTCTGGATTTGCATGGCCCACAATCATTGGACCCCAAGACATAATTAAATCGATATATCGCTTGTTATCCGCATCCCAAAAATAAGGACCCTTGGCTTTAGTGACAAAACGGGGCGTGCCTCCAACCTGACGGAAGGCTCGTACCGGAGAGTTCACTCCCCCCGGAATGGTCTTTTGTGCGCGTTCAAATAAAACTTCGTTTTGGTCTACTTTTGCCACTGTGATTTCCTAATCAAATCGCCATCATTTCAAAATCTTCTTTACGGGCACCGCACTCTGGACAAGCCCAATTCATGGGGACGTCTGCCCATAAGGTTCCTGGTGCAATTCCTTCATCTGGTAATCCATCTGCCTCGCTATAAACCCAGCCACAGATAAGGCACATATAAGTCTTCAATTCCATCAATCTCTCCGCTTAATCCAATCCATTTCTTAATCGTTTGATTTTAAATCGCTTATTACATCTCAGTCATATTCTAAGATGGGCGCTTGGCATGCATCTCAAACTTGAAGAGACGACATTCTAGCGGGCCATTAAATAAAGGGGTACGCTTAGATTCTTTAATGCGCAACTGCCCAGGTAAAGCCATATCCGCCGTTAAAACAAACACATTCCAGCCACCAAAAGAATCTTTGAGATGCTGACCAAACTGTCTTAGAAACTCAACAAACTTGGGATCTTGTTCCTCTTGGGCTTGTAATCGCTTTAATGATTCTCGACTAGATCGCTTGGCACTTTGACGACCTGTTTCAAGATTTAACTCAAAACGGTTTACCGGCTCTTCCTCATAGTCGGATACTGCAGGATTTCGTTCTTGTCCACGACCACCCTTGATCACTAAACGCTCGCCATAAGGTGGGTTTAATAACATGACCCCCTCTTTTATATTGATGGGTGGCTTTGCTGCTAAAGCGTCAACTTGCCTAACAACTGGCTGATCGGGTAATTGGGCTCTTTGCCAATTTCCCCTAAACATCGAGACTAATTTTTCATTAATATCTCCACCGCTAATTCCAAGTGACTCTACCGTGGGATATTGCTGACGCATTGCCAACATTTGGGCTAGCGCCTCTTCCTTCAAGTCAGCCCAACGCTTTTGCTCAGCAGGCTCATGAAACGGTTTGAGCCTCTGAAAGCCAAAACCATGAGCTGATGTCACTAAAGGACGGTAGGCTAGTCGACTTGGCTTGGCATCATCACCATACATGCCTGCGCGAATAGCTCCTGGCGGAATAGCCAACGCCATTTGTGCTGCCTCAATCAGAAAGGTTCCACTACCGCACATCGGATCAAAAAGCGTCTGCGATGGTTGCCAACCCGTAATCAACAAAATACCTGCAGCTAAATTTTCTTTTAAAGGGGCATCGCCCTTTTCATCGCGCCAACCCCTTTTAAATAGAGCCTCTCCAGATGTATCTAAATAAATGGTGACTTGATTTGCAGTTAAATGGGCCTGTACACGAATATCCGGAAAGGCTGTATCAATACTAGGACGATCACCAGTCACATCACGCAAACGATCAACAATCGCATCTTTGATTTTGAGCGTAGCAAAATTCAAACTCTTTAGTGGGGAGCGATGAGCCGTTACATCAACGCGCAAAGTTTGTTTAGAGGTAAACCAATCTTCCCAAGCCAAACCGCTGGCTAACTTGTATAAATCATCTTCCTGTCTATAGGGTGCTTGTGCCATTTGTAATAAAACGCGACTAGCAATTCGGGAGTGAAGATTGAGGGCCATCGCCGCAGAAATGGGGGCCGCTAAGCCAATACCGCCCGAAGGACTGGTAGGTGTTGGATCAATGACCCAAGTGCCCAGCGCCTTAGAATCCGGACGATTCGCAATGCTTGCCAACTCTTGCGCGAGCGGCGCCTCTAGACCACCTGGACAAACAACAAAAAATCTCATAGGTCTAGCAATCTTAGAAAGAAAAGAAACTTAAAAATAGAAATTAGGGTTTAAAAATAACGAGAGCCACAACGACCACTAACAAAAGTACAGGAGCCTCATTAAACCAGCGGTACCACTTACCAGATTTGGTATTTGTACCGGCTCGAAATTTCTTAAGCAGATTCCAGCATGAATGGTGATATCCAATAATCAATAGTACAAAAAATAACTTTGCGTGCATCCAAATTTCACCGGCACCAACTCTGAAGTGAAGCCAAAGAGCAAGGCCTAACAGTATGGCAGGTACCGCCAAAATCGTCATAAACCGAAAGAGTCGGTCAGCCATACCAAGCAGACGAGCATAAGTCTCAGGATTTTTTTCATCTGCGAGATTGACAAAAATTCTCGGTAAATAAAATAATCCTGCGAACCAAGATGTAATTAAGACAATATGAAATGTCTTGACCCAGAGATATGCATTACCCATAGTGATTAATCTCTTATGTTCGAATCTCGCCATGACCCATGACGATATATTTAAGAGAGGTCAAGCCATCAAGACCTACTGGGCCGCGCGCATGGAGTTTGTCATTGGATATACCAATCTCAGCACCAAGCCCATACTCAAAACCATCGGCAAAGCGTGTGCTGGCATTAACCATAACACTGGCACTATCTACTTCACGCAAAAATCGATCAGCAGTAGCCTTGTTATTGGTGATGATGGCATCGGTATGTTTACTACCGTAGTGCTCTATATGGCTCATAGCCTCATCAATATCAGCCACAGTCTTAATGGACAAAATCGGGGCTAGATATTCTGTGTGCCAATCTTCCTCCTTGGCATCTATCAAATTCTTTAGCCCAGCATCTTCTAAGGTTTTGCGAGTGACTGGATCTACTCGCAACTCCACTCCCTTATCTTGGTAAATCTTGCAAAGCCTTGGCAATACCTTTGCAGCAATTGCTTGATTCACTAATAGGGTTTCCATCGCGTTACAAGGAGCATAGCGTTGTGTCTTCGCGTTATCGCAAACCTTCACTGCCATCTCGATATCGGCATCTGCATCAATATAGGTATGACAAATACCATCTAAATGCTTAATCATTGGTACACGTGCTTCAGCCATTAAACGTGCAATAAGACTCTTACCACCGCGTGGCACGATCACATCAATATATTGCGTCATGGTGATCATTTCACCGACTGCCGCTCGATCAGTGGTAGTCACCACCTGGACTGCATCCTTAGGCAAAGCTGCTGCTGCTAGGCCCTCTTGGATAATGTGCGCCAATAAAGTATTAGAATCAATCGCCTCTGAACCGCCACGCAAAATCACAGCGTTACCCGATTTCAGGCAAAGGGCTGCGGCATCAATCGTGACGTTAGGGCGAGATTCATAAATAATCCCAATGACACCAAGCGGGACACGCATCTGACCTAACTCAATTCCTGATGCTTGCTTTTTCAATGCAGAAATTTTTCCAACTGGGTCTTCCAAGCTAACAATTTGCTCTAAACCCAAAGCCATGGTTTCAATCGTCTTGGGTGTCATCGTCAAGCGATCAATAAAAGCAGCATCTTGACCATTAGTCTTGGCACGCTCAATATCCATTTGATTTACCTTCTGAATCTCACTTGCCTTTTGACGTATAAGCTGAGCAATATGCAAAAGTGCTTGGTTCTTTTGTTCAGCTGATGCTCGAGTCATAGCACGCGATGCTTTGCGAGCCCGCTCACCTATGTCATGCATCATTTGTTGTATTGCTGAACTCATTTTTCCGACTTTCTTAATCTTTCCCTAGTATTACTTTGTCCACAAGCTTAGCGCAATAGATTGCCTACTAAACGCAAACCATCCCATGGATCTGCTGGGAGATCTGCAGCATATAGACCTTTTACCTGACGATCTAATCCAGCAGCTACCTGCATTGCTCTTCGCAACTTTAAAGGCTGAACGCGCCTTAATGCATTTGGATACAAGCGTTCTTTATTACCCCAAACACGATTAGCGCGCATTAACTGCTGCACCGACTCACCTGCATCGCTCGCAGCTTTCAACTTAGATAGTAGCCTAAGCTCTTCTGTCACGCTCCACAGAATTAAAACTAAGGGCTCGCCTTCACCTTTTAATCCATCCAGCATACGATTGAGTCTAGCCAAATCCCCTGCCAGCATGGCTTCGGTTAATTCAAATACGTTATAGCGTGCGACTTTCAAAATCGCGGTCCGAATTTGCTCTTCAGTTAACTTTCCATTGGGATATAACAATCCTAGCTTCTGAATTTCTTGATGAGCAGCAATTAAATTGCCTTCCACCTGATTCGCAATAAACTCGAGCGCTCTTATGCCTTCAGCCCCAGGCTCGACCTCTTGATTTTGATTTTTTAAGCGCCCAGTAATCCATTGCGGTAATTGGCTACGATCTAGGGAGTCAATTTGGATAGCCATTCCCGCTTCATCCAAAGCGCTAAACCAAGCAGAGGTCTTAGTCTTTCCATCTAGGCGGGGCAAAATAATACATACCACTGTGTCGGGGGTATCTAGAGCTTGTGACTGAACTTGCGCGGCAAATTGCTTGAGGGCATCTGCACCATCACGACCTGGCTTACCTGTCGGAATACGCAACTCGAGCCAGCGCTTATCCCCAAATAGAGACATGGTTTGTCCAGCGCTAAGAAGTGCACTCCAATCAAATCCTCGTTCTTGCAATAACACTTCGCGCTCTGTATAGGATTGCTTTTTTGCTACCGCTCGTAATTGATCCATTGCTTCCATCATTAAGAGCGGCTCATCGCCACTAAAGATATACAGAGGTAGCATCGTACCTCCAGCATCTAACTTTTTTAGATGGACTTTTAAGGCGTCAGTTTTAACCATGCAATGTCATTGAGCCTCAAAAGGCCTTTGCCCTAGGAGCTTTAGAAGAAGCAGCTACTCGACGCAGAATCTGAATCGCCAAATCACGGCGCATCAGGCCCAAGAAGGCCTGTATCTGGGCATCATTTGCCAAAACAGTCGAGACCGAGAAATCCATATCTCGTGTGATGAAAACCTCGGACTCAGGCACGATTTCATTACCAGCAGTATCAAAAGCTCTAAAGCCCACGCGAATATTTAAGCGATAGGCAGAAATCTGACCGCTCGAGTTAAAGGCCAAAATTTCACGGCCAGTAATTTCGTTGGTGATCTCTAGAATTAAATCGGCATCACGCGGATTAATCGCAACTTTAACTGCAGTACCAGTTAAGACAGCAGTCTGCAAATCAGCACGCAGCGGAGGCGATGGGTTACCTGTAATCGCCAGTGCATTAAATGGCAAATCGACTGCGCCGCGTAAACGATACCCGCAAGCCATTAG
>Ga0114975_10001493_pt1 | contig 16661 bp, 12 predicted proteins | sample S_130626_EF_Meta_FD_87031 | JGI IMG/M metagenome (GOLD analysis project Ga0114975, IMG submission 87031) | Freshwater microbial communities from Lake Simoncouche, Canada to study carbon cycling - S_130626_EF_MetaG | ecosystem: Environmental > Aquatic > Freshwater > Lake | place: Lake...
CTTTGGCCATTCGTTTTAGTTTGCTTTCCAATAAATCACCAATAGTGCCAATGATAGCACCTATGGCTGCAATTCCTATTACAATAAAAATGTTATGTTTACTAATAGAAAAATAGCAGATAATTGTAACCACGATAATTGCCAAGACAGCCCCACCAATGGTGCCTTCCCAGGTTTTTTTGGGTGAAATTTTTGTCAATGGGGTTTTGCCAATGATTGAACCAACGATATAAGCCATGGTATCATTTATCCAAATGGAAGCGATAAGAATAATTGGGGTTACAAAACCAAAATCAAAACTTAAGACATTTCGTTTAAAGTTCATTCCATGTTCTCTTAAGCTTATCATTAAACCCCAACTTAAAGAAATATATGCCAATCCTATAACCGAAAATCCCATTACTTTAACATTATCTTTTTTGCTTAAAACGATTTCTTTAAATGGCAAAACGACCGCAATTATTATAACAATCCATTTTCCAATTTCTGATACAGGTATTCCAAATAGTTGCATTTTTTCGTGCACATTCCAAAGCATAAAACCATAGCCACAAAACATTATAGCATATTTGTGAAACGTTGAAATGTTGCTATAATCCTTATCTATCAAGCTCATTAGCTTATGATATTCAAACCAGCAACCAAAGTGTATAATAGAAAATAAAATAAAAAAACTCCAGTAGTTAATTAGTAATCCTGCAAGCATTACTACCACAAAAATTGCAGCAGTTAAACTTCTTGTTTTTAATGTTTGAATATTTAAAGCCACTTTTTTAAAGTTTATTGAGTATAAGGTGGAAAGTTGATGTAATCATAATTATAATCATATCATCACATTAGTCAATTATCATATTTTTTCTTTCACAAACTTTTTTATAGGTTATCATTAATCCTACAACTGCAATAAGTGCAATTCCACCAACCCATAAAGGATAACTTTCATCCATTGCATCTTTTGCAGATTGTCCTTTTTGTGTTGCCCAATACAAAGCAGTAATAGCAATACCATTATTAATAAAGTGCATCGTTATATTTAACCAAATGCTTTTACTGTAATAGTATAAATATCCAAGCAACAACCCCAAACCCATTCTTGGTAAAAATCCATAATAACTAGCGTGAACAGCACTAAATAAAAAGCTTGTGATAATAATAGCAATGTGTGGATTTTGAAGCCAATTTGCAAGCAGTTTTTGCAAAGCACCTCTAAACAATATCTCTTCAAACAATGCTGGTAAAATAGCAATCATTATCAGTGAAATGATGTAATCGGCAAAGGTTTTCATATTTCCAATAATCATCACTTGTTCTGCATAAGTATCTTCCATTGCTTTAAACTTTAATTCCAATTTATGAGGAATAGGAATTAGTTTATTTAATTCGCCCAAACCGCCACTTAAAAACAAAGCAGCAATGGCAATTGCAATTACCAAACCTAATTGCGTTAGATTAAATTTATTTTTCAATCCCAAATAATCCAACGGTTTGCCATTAACAATTTTGGCAAATATTAAAGCCGGAAGAAACATCAGCACCAAAGTGCCAAACATTTGCATCAATCTAGCACTGTTTAAGTTTTCGGGTTTTGCCATTGCTTGCATCATCTTTTGAGGATCACCATTCATTAAATCCTTCAAACTCATCATTGATAATACAAAACCTAATTGTATAATACCAGCTAAAATAAATCCACCTATAATCAGCCCAAACAATAATAATAATTGTGAGCCATAGCTGATCTTTGGCTTCAATTCGTTCGATAACCAATCATTAGGATGTATGTTTGCATTCATTAAAATAAGTATTTTTAAAGATGGTAAAAATAGGGAACATAACATTACCTGCATTTCCTTTGTTATTAGCACCAATGGAAGATGTAAGTGACCCACCTTTTAGGGCTGTTTGTAAAGACAATGGTGCAGATTTAATGTACACAGAATTTATTAGTAGTGAAGGTCTAATTCGTGATGCCATTAAAAGCCGAAAAAAGTTGGATATTTACGATTATGAAAAGCCAATTGGTATTCAAATTTTTGGTGGAGATGAGGATGCAATGGCAATGAGTGCTAAAATTGTAGATGCTGTGCAACCCGATTTGTTGGATATTAATTTTGGATGTCCTGTAAAAAAAGTTGTTGCAAAAGGTGCTGGTGCTGGGGTTTTGAAAGATATTGATTTGATGGTTCGCTTAACTGATGCTTGCATTAAAAGTACCAATCTTCCTGTAACTGTTAAAACAAGGTTAGGTTGGGATGATAACAGTAAGAATATTGAAGAAGTTGCCGAACGTTTGCAAGATGTTGGCATACAGGCTTTGTCTATTCATGGAAGAACTAGAAGTCAAATGTATAAAGGCGAGGCAGATTGGACATTGATTTCTAAAGTAAAAAATAATCCTAGAATTAAGATTCCAATATTTGGTAATGGAGATATTAATAGCCCACAAAAAGCAGCTGAATATAAAAAACGTTTTGATATAGATGGTATAATGATTGGTCGAGCTGCAATTGGTTATCCTTGGATATTTAGAGAAATAAAACATTACTTAGCAACTGGTGAAGAACTTGCCCCACCAACCATTCAAGAACGTGTGGCAGTTTGTAAAAAGCACTTGCAGCTAAGTCTTGATTGGAAAGGACATAAAGTTGGCATCAACGAAATGAGAACCCATTACACTAACTATCTAAAAGGGTTACCCAACATTAAAGAATATCGTTTAAAGCTTGTAACACTAAATGATTTAGACCAAATAACAGCTTTGCTTGATGAAATCGAAAAAGTTTATGATGGTTACGAGTTTGATAGAAAATACGAAGAACTAATCAACTACCATCAAACTTGTCCTATTTAATAATAAACAATTTTAATACAAAATCCCAGTGCAAATTTCCATTGGGGTTTTGTATTTTGGATGACTCACAAGAGTTGAAATATAAAAAAATATAAATAGATAGCATATTACATATAGTAGCGGTCTTAGGCTATATTTTTTGTATGACATAATAATGATACATAAGGTTAGTCTTCCAAGAAATTTATTGTTAGCCTATTTAGCTATTAATGATTTCTGTAATTAGGAACTAACTGCATTCCTATATATTTGCGTTTTTACTATTTATATGACAATACATCACGAAGGTTATAGAACCATTGGAATTACAGCATTAATTTTTGGTATCATTAATATTGCATCGTTTTATTTTTTTAGCGATACAATGGCATGGCTAACAACGGTTATATTTTTTATAACAATGTTTTTTTTCTTATTTATTATTTCTTTTTTTAGGGTTCCTAATAGAGTGCATACTATTGATGAAACTAAAATAATTTGCCCTGCAGATGGCAAAGTTGTAGTAATTGAAGAAGTTGTTGACGAGGAATTTTTTAAAGGAAAATGTTTGCAAGTAAGTGTGTTTATGAGCCCTGCAAATGTTCATCAAAACAGACATCCAATGAGTGGCGAGGTTATTTATAACCAATACCACAGAGGAAAATATCTAGTAGCTTGGCATCCGAAAAGCTCTACAGAAAACGAGCGTTGGAGTGTTGCAGTGAAAAACAAATATGGGACTATATTATACAAACAAATAGCAGGTGCATTGGCACGTAGAATTTGTAATTATACGAAAGTTGGTGAGCAAGCTAAACAAACTGCAGAATATGGTTTTATCAAATTCGGTAGTAGGGTTGATGTATTAATGCCAGTAGGTACAAAAATAAACGTTCAGTTAAATGAAGTCGTAAAAGGTGGCGTAACTGTTTTAGCAAGCTGGGTATAAAATTTTAACATTTCTTGAGGTTTTGATATTAATAAAATCCCTAATTTGCACTTGTAAATTTTAAACTTATTTATTATGAAAAAATTATTGGTATTAGCTACAGCAGCATTTTTAGTAACAGGAGTTGCATTTGCTGGTGAAGGAAAAGAGAAAAAAGAGTGCAGCAAAGACAAAAAAGAATGTTGCAAAAAAGGTGGAAAAAAATCTTGTTGCAAAAAAGATTCTAAAAAAGCAGAAGAAAAAGTAGAAGAAAAAAAATCTTAGTATCGTTTTTTCTAAACAAAAAAGTGTCAATCATTACTGGTTGACACTTTTTTTATTCACTTAACTTTAAGTCTATTACTTTAAGTTGAACAGATTTTATTCCATTCCATTCATTCAAATCTAACGTATAAACCACATCAACTTGCCTATTCATTTGCAAAACAGGAAATTTATCTGCCATTCCAAATCCAATACCATTAAGGGTTATAGAACCTTGTTGCAAGCTAAACTTGATATGTTGCTCTTTAACAATTTTTGAAAAACCCGAATTGTAAACTTTGCGTGTTACAAAAACGGGTCTCATATTCTCTGGTCCAAAGGGTTCCATTTGTATCAGAATATTATAAAAAGCAAGATTGATTTCGTTGAAATTTATTTCGGCATCAATCACAACTTCTGGAATCAATTGTTCTGGTGTTATTTGAGAAGATACTGCTTGTTCAAAAGCTGTTTTAAAATCTTCTAAATTATTCTCGTGCATTGTTAAACCAGCAGCTGCAAAGTGGCCACCAAAACCAATCAAGTATTCCTTGCAAGAATAAATGGCTTCATATAAATTAAATCCAGGAACACTTCTTCCACTGCCAGCAATACAATCTCCACTTTTTGCCAAAACAATAGTTGGGCGATAATAACTTTCAATTAGTCTGCTCGCAACAATACCAACAACACCCTTATGCCAATGTTCTCTATAAACAACAGTGCTTTTTCTTAAAGTTGCATCATTACTATTTTCAATAATAGATAAGGCTTCTGCAGTAATGGTGGTATCAGCTTCACGTCTATCTGTATTATCAATATGGAGCAGTTTTGCAACATTCATTGCTGTATCCACATCTTGAGCAATGAAAAGTTGAACAGCTTTTTTTGCATCATCCATTCTGCCAGCAGCATTGATTCTTGGTGCGATGACAAATACCAAGTTACTTATTGTCATCATATCCTTAACTGCAGCTAACTGCATTAATGCTTTAATGCCAACACATGGATTTTCATTCACTCTTTCTAAACCATAGTAAGCCAATATTCTATTTTCATCATTGATGGGAACAATATCAGCGGCGATTGCAGTTGCAACTAAATCAAGGTATTTTAAAAAACTTTCAGAAGGTAATTGTTTTCTATCAGCAATAGCTTGCATTAATTTAAAACCAACGCCACACCCACACAATTCTTTAAAAGGATAATTACAATCTTTTTGTTTTGCGTTAAGAATAGCAACAGCAGGAGGTAAAATTTCATCGGGTAAGTGATGATCGCAAATGATAAAATCAATGCCTAGTGTTTTGGCATATTCAATTAAATCAACACTTTTAATGCCACAGTCGAGAGAAATAATTAGAGTGAAATTATTTTCTTTGGCAAAGTCAATGCCTATTTTACTAATGCCATATCCTTCCTTATAACGATGGGGTATATAGTAATCTACATTTGTGGAAAGGTTGGATAAAAATTGATACATTGACGCAACACTAGTTGTGCCATCAACATCATAATCTCCAAAAACCAAAATTTTCTCCTTGTTAGTAAATGCAAGTTCAATTCTGTCAACAGCTTTTTCCATATCCTTCATTAACCAAGGAGAATGAAGTTGACTTAGTCTGGGTCTGAAATAGTCCTTAGCCTTTTCAAAATCATCAATATTTCTTTGTGCAAGAATTTTACAAATAGTTTTACTAATGGATAATGTATTGTGCAATGAGTTTGTTTTCTCATTATCAAAGGGCAATATTCTCCATCGTTTTTGCATTTGTAAAATTTGCAGATTAGCAGATTTTAGAGATTTGACAAATTATAAAATCTAATTTTCAAATTCTAAATCTAGAAATCATATTAATATTTTCTATCAGTAGTATATTTTACCATTTGTTCAAGAGCTCTTCTGGCTTCACTATCTTCAAACTCGTTCAAAATGTTCAATGCTTCATCTCTATAATCAAGCATTTTTTTTGTTGCATATTCAATTCCACCAATTGTAGTTACAGCATCTAAAACAAATTTCACTTTTTGCTTGTCACTACTATTATTCTTTACAATATAAATTATTTTTTTTCTTGTATCCTTATCGCAATTATTAAGCGTGAATATTAAAGGAAGTGTCAATTTTTTTTCTTTTATATCGTTCCCAGTTGGTTTGCCAACATTTTCGGATCCATAGTCAAACAAGTCGTCTTTTATTTGAAAAGCCATTCCTGTTTTCTCTCCAAATAAACGCATTTTTTCTATTAGACTTTCATCTGTAAAAGTAGTTGATGCCCCTGCAGCACAAGAAGAAGCTAATAGTGAGGCGGTTTTGCCTTTAATAATTTCGTAATAAATATCTTCATCAAGGTTTAAATTCCTTGATTTTTCCATTTGTAATAATTCGCCTTCACTCATTTCTTTCACTGCTGTTGAAAGTGCTTGCAAAATTTTAAAATCACCGTGATTTAAAGATAATAACAAACCTTTTGAAAGAAGGTAATCGCCCACTAGAACAGCTACTTTATTTTTCCATAGTGCATTAATAGAAAAGAATCCTCTTCTTTCCATTGCTTCATCAACTACATCATCGTGAACTAATGTTGCTGTATGCAATAATTCTACTAAAGAAGCAGCTCTATATGTTGAGTCATTGATTTGTCCCCCTAATTTGGCACTTAGTAAAACAAATCTTGGTCGCATTTGTTTGCCCTTTCGTTGTATAATGTAGTGCATTATTCTATCCAATAGCGATACCCTGCTTTTTACAGCATCTCTGAAGTGTTTTTCAAACTCCTTTAATTCTTTGGCTAATATTTCTCCTGCTAAATCCATTATTGATGTGTGCAAAGTAACAGTTAATTAATATTGAACAAGCAAAATCTCTTGCTAATCATAATCTTGATAAAATTTTTGACTTGATGGCATCAAGCAATTTTAAGATTAGAAATGTGTTGCACTTGAAACCCATTACCACTTGTAAAACTCAATACTGAGCTTTTAAAGCTTGTAGAGTATAGTTTAAAAGTCATTCATAGGAAAAGTGCTAGGGGACTAATTGATATTTGTCTCGACAATCTTGTTGATCACTTTTTTGAAAGGAGCGTTTCTTTTATGTTGAGTTATGACAATTTTACTATAATTGATAGTTCGATTTTGAAGCCACAACTAAAGATTATGCTACATCATATCAACTTTTAAAAGGTGGTATAAAAAAAATTTTGGTTGATATAAATAAATTAAATGCAAAGCCATAGCAACTAGTGCAAGCTATTTGTAAGTATAACTTAGAAAGAATATGACAAATTAGTAAAAACCTTGTTCAGCAATTGAGTAAGGCTTTTTTATTTACTCTCTTTATGTTTTAACTCAACATATAATTGCTCGTTTTGTTCATATTTAAAGCTGTTATAGAAAAATGCAATAAAAACTGAAATGGCAATGATAGCAATAATAAGAACTATTGGATTTAGCATTGTATTGGCAGCCATATTTGCCCTTTTATACCAACCAATACCTATTGTTGTTATAACCAGAAGGCCAATTGCTAAACCACCTGCAAAACCACTTATGAAGAAAAAAGGGTTTAACTTGTTTTGCAGTCTTTTTTCTTCCCAATAAATAATAAATTTTTTTTCTTTTTCTGAAAGCATCAGCAAATATATTAATCTGTTTAACGATTGAATCTTTACTTTTGTTTAAACTAACTTTTATGGAATTAATAAAAAAATATGGAATTGGTGTTTTTTGGTTTTTGTTATTAATTGATTGTTTACTATGTGTTTCAGACAGTAGAGACATACAAGAATACAGACTTTTTATCAACCCTTTATTGATACCAACTTTAGCTTTATACTTTTACACAAATACAAAACGCAGTAAACACCCACGAACCAAAGCACTTGTATACACTGCTCTTTTCTTATTTTGGGCTGGTGATCTAGCACTGATGTGGTATGATTTTCAAGCTGGTTCAAATTCCTACAAATTTTTAATTATTGCAGTGGTATTAATTTGTATAGGTTTATTACTTTATTGTAAGCTCTTTAATAAAATGCATCATCTTAATATAAAAGATTGTCAAGAAGCTTTTCTTGTAACTATGGGAATTACAGCTTTAAATGCTTTTCTCTTTAAAGTACTGAAATTGTCAAATACACAGAATTATAAGTATGGAATAATTATAGAAATGATCCTAGTAACAGTTTTTGTAGCTTATGCTGTTAATGTATACAGAAATAAATTAAGAAGAAATATTGCTACAAAAAAAATCATTCCTGGAGCCCTAACTTTAGCCTTATCAATGTATATAATTTTAGCACATAAATTTCTACTTGATAATGCAGGCTTTTTACCAGGCGTATTTATGCTAACTTTTGGCTTTGGTCAAATGCAGATTACCCTTGGGTTTAAAGATTACTTAAAAGCATAGTGCTTGAAAAGTATTGGTGGTTTGTTGTTGTAATAATACTGTTCTATCTTCCAATAATTTTTCAATAATTTCTTTGTTATAATTTCTAATTGTAATTAATGTTAATTGCTTTTGCAACTGAACATCAAAAATTGATGAAGCTTTCGCTGCTAATTCATCTAATTTGCCAACCAAATTGTCTAAACAAATTTGAACACTAATGGCACCAGTTTGAATAAGATTTGGCTTAATTTTTACTTCCTCGAAAAGCATATATAGAAAGCTCATAGGTTTTTCTCCAACAAAAGAAAAATCTTGGCTATGTAAGTGCATTAGTACTTGATTTTCTTTTACAACAATTATTGGGGGAAGTTTTTTTGTTGCTTTGTCTTGAATAATTGTACCTTGTTTTGAGGCATCTAAAAAGCACTTCACCAATAAAGGGATCTTTTTATTTTGAAGTGGTTTAATTGTTTTTGGATGTATCACCTGAGCCCCATAAAAAGCCATTTCAATTACTTCTTCAAAACTTAGTTCAGAGATAAGCTGTGCATCTGGAAATTGCTTAGGGTCGGCATTCATCATACCTTCAACATCTTTCCATATTGTAAGGCTTTCTGCGTTTAATAAATTAGCAAAAATTGAAGCAGAATAGTCACTTCCCTCACGTCCTAAAGTAGTTGTTTCATTATCATCTGTTGCACCTATAAAACCTTGAGTAATGTATATAATTTGCGGTTTAAGGTTTGTGTTTTGAAATTCTGAAATTTGAAATTTAATTTTCTCTTGAGTTATATTCCAATCAACATTCGCATCTCTAAAATTATTATCAGTTCTAATGATATCTCTTACATCTAACCAGGTATTTGTAATATTAATTTCGTTTAAATAATGGCTGATGATACATGTACTTAATAGCTCTCCAATGCTTACTATTTGGTCGTAGTAATAATCGTATTTTCTAACAGGTTTATCATGCAACAACCATTCTGCTTCGGTAAAAAAACTTGCTAAGTCAGCTTTGCAAAAATTAAAATTATTTGGTAATAAACTTTGTGCTGTGGCAAGATGTTGTTGCTTTACCTCTTCAAATAATTGTAAAGCATTTGCTGTATTTCCTTCAAAAAAATTTTCTGCAACTTTCTCTAAAGCATTAGTCGTTTTGCCCATTGCAGATATAATAATTACAAGGCTTTCGCTTGTATATAACTTTAATATTTCAGCAATATTTTTTATTCTATCTACACTATTTACACTTGCACCACCAAACTTAAAAACCTTCATAAATTATTTATTGAAATATAACAAAGAAAAGAACTTTTAATAATAGTTTTACCTACTCTTTCCATAATCAAAAATAAGTTGACAAAACGCTTTGATGCCCACATCTAACTTGCTATCATCAATATAAAAATCGGGTGTATGATGGCTGGGTGCTGCTTCCATTTTTATTTTAGGGTCTCTGACGCCTAAATAGAAAAAGAAAGCAGGAATATTCTCTCCATAGAAAGAAAAATCTTCAGCACCCATTTCCCAGGTCCAAGGGATCACATTGTCTTTACCACCTGTTGCTATTTGTAGTGATGGCAATGATTGCTCAACCAGCTTAGGATTGTTGTAAGTAACCAAAGTTTTGTTCTCAAAATTCACTTCAGCAGTAGCTCCATTTGCTGCGGCAATATGGTTTACAGTATTCCTAATTTTTTCAAAAACTTCTAGTCTCATTTTACTATCTAGTGTTCTTATGGTTCCTTCCATCAAAGCTTCTTCAGGAATAATATTGAAACGAACGCCACTATTTATTTTACCAACAGTAATAACCACAGGTGCTTTGGCAATATTTGTTTGACGGCTTACAATGGTTTGTAAAGCCTCAATAATTTGTGCACTTGTAACAATTGGATCAACACCATTCCAGGGATATGCACCATGACTTTGTTTGCCTTTAACTTTTATGGTAAATAAATCTGCACTTGCCATAAATGCTTCTGTCTTGTAATAAATTTTTCCATTATCTCCAAAACTTTCAATATGAATCCCAAATACTGCATCTGGTTTGGGGTTCTCTAAACAACCTTCTTTAATCATCAATTTTGCACCACCTTCTTCACCAGTTGGTGCACCTTCTTCTGCTGGTTGAAATAGAAAGACAATTATTCCTGTTAACTCATTTTTTAATTTGCTTAAAACTTCTGCAGTGCCCATTAACATTGCTGTATGAGCATCGTGTCCACAAGCATGCATTACTCCAACTGTATCGTTATTATAAACTGTTTTTACAGTTGATTTAAATAATAAATTATTCCTTTCTTTAACAGGTAGTGCATCCATATCTGCACGAAGTGCAATGGTTGGCCCGGGTTTGTTAGTTCTTAGAATGCCAACTACGCCTGTCTTTGCAAGTTTTCTAACTTCTAATCCAAGACTTTGTAAATGAGTAAAAACTTTCTCCTGAGTTTTAAATTCTCTGTTAGACAATTCAGGATTTTGATGAATATCTCTACGCCAATCAATTACTTTTTTCAGCTCTTGTTCAACAAGTGTGTTATATTTTTTAGGTTGTGTTTGAGAAAAAGCAATTGTTGTTATTAAAAGACTTTGGAGCAGTAGTATTCTTTTCATTAGTAAATATTTGAATGATAAAAATACTTGCTTTTGGGGTTATGATTTTAAATAATGCTATAAGCTGTAAGCCCAGATTCTTCTTGCACCATATTTGCCCCAGTCTTTCATTGCTTTTTTCATATCAGCATTTACTTGTAGCCAATTTACTTTTTTCCCTTTTTGAACAGGGGATATTTGTTTTTCGGTAGGCATTGTTGTTTCAACTTTTGTTGCAAACCAAGTGGTAGCAAGGCGTGGCACTACTAAACCCAATATTAATCCCGGTAAGCCACCAAAACTTTCGGGGCCGCTACTGACCATAATTTGATCGGTATAAAAAGCAACAATATAAACACTATCGCAAATTTTTGTAACTGCTTTCCTGCATTCAAATCCAGCAATTTCTCTTGTTTCGCCAGTTAGTTTCCATTCAAATTTTCTGATGGTATCGTTGATTAAATAGGTTTGTTCATATACATCTCTTTGGATGCTTAATTTATTGGTTTCAAAATCTTGAACAGTAATATCTGTTTCTGATGGTTTTGTTCCCCATAAATATTTGTTCTCAGTATTTTCAACTTTTAAATGGTACACAGATTTGTTTTGCGAAAAGTGTAGTTCGTAAATATCATTAACAAAACGGGGCATTGTTTTCTTTAATTCTTTAATCCAATCATTGTCTCCATCTTCATCTTCTTCCAAAGATTTAAATTGGTTTACTTTCCTTTCATATTCAACCCTTCCTTGTGTTAAAAAAACAGTTTGAGCATTTGATAATGAAAAACTAAAAATTAAAAAAACTGAAAATATAAATTTCATAAAAGCGGTTTCTAAAATTAATTAAATATTGTTCCAACTAGCCATTAACTCTTATCATTTACCAACCATTGCTAGGCTTTCCATTTTTGCTAAAATTGTAAATAATGGATAGTAATGCATACCTGCGAATAGCTTGCCTTGTAGTTTGACTAATAAAGTTACTATTGATGCTTCTATCAACATTGGCATTTGTATTAAAAATATCATTTACAAAAAGGCGGAGCTGCCAATTTTCTGCTTTATCTAATGATTTTTTTATGCCAAATTTAACATTGTAAACATCTGTTGCATTTGCAAATACGCCTGTCTTTTCAAAAATATTTGCTTCAGCCTCAATATCGATATATGTTTTAATTTTTTTGAACTTCATATTGATATTGGCATTGCCATTAAAGCTCCAGTATTTTGTTTCAATTGGATTGATTGTGGACTTAGTTGTATTATATGCCGGACCAAAATTGAACCAATAGTTGATTTTTTTTTCGCCCCAATAACTTGAACCAAGACTAAACTTATAGCTCCTGCTATCGTTGATGTTTTTAACGTTGTTTACAAAGTTGATGTATCTATTGGCTGTTGGATTGAAGTTGATATCAAGGTTAAAGGATTCGGCTAATTCAAAGCCATAGCTACTGTATAAATTAAAGCTATAATTGCCATTAACATTTACTGCCTGATTCACATTTTTTGCATTAGATTCATCATAAGTGCTGGCATACACAATAGCATTATTAGTGAAATTATAATTTGCACTAATGTAAATATTCTTGCTTTTTATAACTTGATATTTACTAAAGTTGAAATCAAAATTATGTGTGAACTCTTGTTGTAAGTTAGGATTACCAATAGTTTTATCTAAAGGGTTGGTGTTATCTGTAATAGGTTGTATTTCTGCAAGTGTTGGATTTTTAGTTTTACCATTGTAAGTGAGTTTATAACGAGTTTGTTTTTTGGGTGTATAGCCAATGCTTGCAGATGGAAGATAATTGTTGTAGTTGATGGAACGCTGGCTTGCAGTTTCAATGTCATTCAAATTAAATTTAATAGTTCCAATACCACTACCTACCGAGAAATTAATTTTCTTTTGTTGATACTTAAAATTAAATCCACCAGTATGTGCAGAATTATTAAAGATAAAATGGTTGCTTAAGTTGTCGTTAACAACATTGTATCCTGCCATAAAACCAGATTTTTCATAAGTGGTTCTTTCGGCATCATTTTTATTGTTCTCAAACTTGTAATACAGTTCTAGAAATGTGTTTTTCCAAAGTGGTTCAGTATAAACTACTTTACTTGCAATTGTAAACTTGTTCTCTGCATTTGTTTTAAATTGATCCGTTAGTTCTAACACAGTTAAACCGCTACTATAAAAAGTATTCTTAGCATTTAAAAATCCAAAATTGTCTTTTACATTGTAATTCAAGTCCGTGCTTAAAGAAATAGTTCTTCCTTTTTTCTTGAACCTTTTTCTCCAGAAGATAGTGCCAATAAGGTTTTCGTCCTTTGTGTTACTGCTGATAATTCTATTGGATTCATTTAGCAACTTATTTTTAGAATTAGTATTACTGCCTATGTAACTACTGCTAGTTTTTGAGTTAATAACACTGCCTGTGATGATTGCTTTTAAAGTACTTGTCGAATCTATTGTCCATTCATAAGTGGTTCTAAGTTTATTTCTGTTTCTGCTATTATCAAAACTTTCTTTAATGCTTCCAATAACATAAGTAGAATCTGGCAAAAGTGTATTATTACTATTAACTGTTTCGCCATTGACAGCTAAATTATTGTATTGATATGTGTTAATGATATTGTGTTTATCTTCTTTCCATTTTTGTGCATAATGTGCACCAGCAGTAGTTGATGTTGGAAAGCCTTCTCCCCAGCTAAAATCATCACCACTATTCCAAATGCTCACACCACCATCATCATTTATTTGTGTAGTGCTACTTAAATCTTCACCATAATTTCTTTTTTCACTCCAATCAAGCGATTCAAACTTGGTATTGTCTGTTGTTACATAAGCAGCCATTTTTTTCTTACCCTTGAATGCATTTACTAAAGCTTTACCATTTCTGTATTCATTAAAATTGCTACCTGCTTCCAGCTTGCCAAAATAGCCTTTCTTTTTATCTTCTTTCATTTGCAGGTTAATGGTCTTGTTTTTTACGCCATCATCAATTCCAGTAAAGGCTGCCTGATCACTTTTTTTATCAAATACTTGCACCTTATCAATAGCATCTGCACGAAGGCCTTGTGTAACAACTGCAGGATCGTCACTAAAAAATTCTTCACCATCTACCAAAACCTTTTGAACTGTTTGTCCTTGAGCTGTAATTTCTCCCTTGCCATTAACAGTAATACCTGGAAGTCTTTTAAGCAAATCTTGCACATTTGCATTGGCATCCACTCTAAAACTATCGGCTTTATATTCTGTGGTGTCACCTTTCATTCTAATAGCTGCAATTTTTTGTTTTACTACAACCTCTTCAAGTAGCTTTCCTTTTGTGATTAAAGGGATGATGCCAAGTTCAGTTTCTTTATCTGTAATGTAAATAGAATCAGAGAAGTCGGCATAATTAGGATTTGAGATGTGCAGCCAGTATTTTGAGGGAGCAATATTGCTGAAACTAAAGCCACCATTATTATTGGTTCTAACAAATTTTACAAGAACAGAATCTTTTGCTCTAATCAGCAGGACAGATGCATTATGCAATTTCTTTTGATTGAGCGTGTCTTTTACAATGCCTGATAATATTGTTTTCTGTGAGTTTGCTTTAAAATATAAAAATATTAAAATAAATAGGTAGAAGAACTTTGGTCTCATATTTTTTTTGCTAATTATCTGCAATATTTAATTGATAGTTTCATATTACCAACCCGTTTATAAAGTTTTAACAAATTATTATGAAGTGTTATGGAAATAAAAACTGCGAAAATTTCTATTATTCATAATATTGATTTATTATAATATTGGTAAAGGTATATCATTAGGTATACCTTTTTGCAGTCCCAAATAGTGTCAAACTGATCTGTTTTTTTTTCTTTACATTGCAACATCTAATTCTAATACACAATGCCAAAAGAGAAAATACTTCCTCCAAAAAAATATGAAGCACTACATTTTATAGATACTTCAAAATCTGTATGGAATTATAGTTTATTGAGTGATGAAGATGTCATCAACTTTCAAGCAGGAACAAATTATTCAATGTATAAATTACTTGGTAATAAGCAACTACAAGTGTTGGATACTTGGGGTAGTTATTTTGCAGTCTGGGCTCCAAATGCAACAAGTGTAAGTGTTGTAGGATATTTTAATCAATGGGATAAGACAACACATTCTTTAATTGTACGTAAAGATGGCAGCGGAATATGGGAAGGATTTATTCCAAATGTACATTGCGGTGAAGCATACAAATATCATATCGTTGGTTACAAAGGGTTAAAGTTAGACAAAGGCGATCCATACTCCAACTACTGGGAAAAACGTCCATTCACTGCATCTATTACTTGGCAAACTGATTATGAATGGAAGGATGCAGCATGGATGAAAAAACGCAAAAAATATAATGCCCTTAATGCTCCTTATAGTGTGTATGAAGTGCATTTAGCAAGTTGGATGCGACCCGATAAAAACAATGAAGAAGTTTATAATACTTACGACATCATCACTCAAAAATTAGTGCCTTATGTAAAACAAATGGGCTTTACACATATTGAATTAATGCCAGTAATGGAGCATCCTTTTGATGGCAGTTGGGGCTATCAAGGGGTCGGTTTTTTTGCACCTACTTCCCGCTTTGGCAATCCACAAGAATTTGCTGCAATGATTGATGCTTTTCATCAAAACGATATTGGCGTAATACTCGATTGGGTGCCTTCGCATTTTCCTTATGATGCCCACGGTTTGTTTATGTTTGATGGTGCTCATACTTATGAATATGCGGATATGCGTAAAGGCTACCACCCCGATTGGAATAGTTATATATTTAATTATGAACGTGGTGAGGTTAAAAGTTTTTTAATCAGTAGTGCCAGATTTTGGTTCGATGTTTTTCACATAGATGGCATTCGCGTAGATGCCGTTAGCTCTATGTTGAAGTTGGATTATAGCAGAAATGCAGGACAATGGGAGCCTAATAAGTTTGGTGGAAATGGCAATCTTGAAGCGATTGCTTTTATAAAAGATTTAAACGAAACACTCTACCGAGATTTTCCAGACATTCAAACTATTGCAGAAGAAGCAACAAACTGGCCCGGCATTAGTAAACCTACAAGCCTTGATGGACTTGGCTTTGGAATGAAATGGATGATGGGTTGGATGCACGATACATTGGATTATTTTAAAATGGATCCAATGTTCAGGCAGTTTCATCAAGATAAATTTTCGTTTAGTATGATGTATTATTACGACGAAAATTTTATGCTCCCACTAAGCCACGATGAAGTGGTACACGGCAAGAGTCCTATGTTGTATAAAATGCCCGGCGATACTTGGCAAAAGTTTGCTAACCTACGTTTATTATACACCTATATGTTCACCCATCCTGGTGCAAAATTGTTGTTTATGGGCAACGAATTTGGTGCTACTAATGAATGGAATTATAAAAGTGAATTGCAATGGGAACTATTGGATTTAGTGAGCCACGGTGGAATGAAATATTGTGTACAGCAACTAAATGAACTCTATAAATCAACACCAGCTTTATACGAAAAACAATTTGAACAAGGTGGTTTTGAATGGATAGATTTAAACCACAGGGCCGAAGGTGTAATTGTTTATAAACGCAAAGGATTGAAACCAAAAGATGATGTTTTAATTA
>Ga0114975_10001495_pt1 | contig 16652 bp, 14 predicted proteins | sample S_130626_EF_Meta_FD_87031 | JGI IMG/M metagenome (GOLD analysis project Ga0114975, IMG submission 87031) | Freshwater microbial communities from Lake Simoncouche, Canada to study carbon cycling - S_130626_EF_MetaG | ecosystem: Environmental > Aquatic > Freshwater > Lake | place: Lake...
CATTAACTGGAGTTAGTATTGATGGATCGGCTGGATCTGTAGCAGCAGCAAATATAACCGGTTCTACATTAGCAAGTGGTGTTACTGCTTCAAGTTTAACAAGTGTTGGAACACTAGCAAACTTAACAGTTACTAATGCGATTACCGGTAGTGTTAGTGGGTCTGCTGGATCAGTAGCAGCAGCAAATATAACTGGAGCAACATTAGCGAGTGGTGTTACTGCTTCTAGTTTAACAAGTGTTGGTACATTAGGATCATTAACAGTTACAAATAGAGTAACTGCTGGATCGGCTGCGATTCCCGGAATGTCAGTGCAACAGATATACTTAAGGACTGATACTAAATCAACATACTCAATTGCTGCATATGGAACTGGTGGAACAATACTTACTGATCTAAATACTACAATAACACCAAGAGCAGCAAGTAGTAAGATTAGGATAACCTTTAACGTATCTGTTGAACCTCCTCAGAACAGTATTTGGTTATTGTATCGAAATATCGGCGGAGCAGGGGATACACTTATAGGTCGAAACGTAAATGATGCAAACGTTTGGTCAGGAACTTGGGCGCATCAACCCCAAGCTTATGCAGGAGCACTTATGACTTTAACTTTTATGTACCTGGACTCACCTAATACTACTAGTTCTATTGTATATAAATTAATGAATCAAAGTAGCGGAGACGCAGCATATACATTGGGATTAAATAGGACTAATGGATCTGCTGGAGCACAGTATTATGAAGTTGCTATCTCCCAAGTATTTCTAGAGGAAATCGCACAATGATATATGATATAAGTTATGCTCTTTTTAAATTACGACCAGGTGCTAAGTGGGTTCATCGTGGCGAAGGTATGGATTTTGATGGTATTGAATGGTCTGACGAAATTATAATACGACCTACCCATGCAGAAATACTTGGATGTATACAAGATGCAAATAGTGCAGAACCTATGCGTCTACTAAGAGAAGAACGAGATAAGAGATTAACTGCTACTGATTGGTGGGCAGTATCAGATAGGACTATGACTAATAATCAAAAATCTTATAGACAAGCATTGCGTGATATCACTATAGATGCTAATCCAACATTATTGCCAAATGGTAAATTAGATTTAACCAGTATTAATTGGCCGGTCTTAGACTAAAGGAGAATTAGATTGGCATTTCCGAGTAATCCAGCAGATAATGCACAGACACTAATAAACGGCGTAACTTATGTTTATAGTTCTGCTAATGGAGCTTGGTCACCATTAAGTAGTTCTAATACCTTAACATATCCATCAATTACAGCAGTTACTTCTAATATTAGTGGTACTGAAACTGTTGGAACTAGTGTAGTAACAGGTAACGAAACAGTACAAGGTAATGAAATTGTTACTGGAATTTTAACCGCAGGTAGTGTAGTTAGCGCAAGTATTATAAAAAGACAAGGTGCTTTAGGAGATATTGATCTTAATTCATCGACGTATTTTATTGGAACTCAAGTAGTAGGATATAATACTGCCACTAATAGACCCGGCGGGGCTTATGGAGTGATGTTAAACATCCAAGAACGAGGCGATACTGCTGGACAGTTAGTTATTGATTATAATACTGGAAATTTATATACTCGAGGTATATATGTGCCTTATAGCGTATCATCAGGTAACACACCAACTTATTCTTCTTGGAATACTGTATTACATAACAACAATTATAATAACTATTCTCCAACACTAACTGGTGGTAATGCTTCAGGAACTTGGGCTATTAACATAACTGGATCTGCTGGATCTTCAAACAATGCCGCAACTACAAGCGGTATAGGATCTACTAATTTTAGTTCTGGATCACTTGTATATTCTTCAATACAACAGGGCGGAAGAAATTACGAAGCGCACGATTTTAATTCATATCCAAATCTTTATTCAACAGTATTCATTAACTCAGGTGCCTCATCAAATGTTCCCTCTGGATTTAGTGGAATGGGGTATCGTTTTATTATGGGCGCAGGAGATACAGGAACACGAGGATTTGATTTAGTTGGATCTAGTGAACCTGCTTTATATTTTAGAGAAAGATCAGAAGGCAGTTGGAATAAAGTAATATCTAACAATCAACCAGCATTCCATGCTACGAGTTCAAATGGTCCAAGTACTGGAATGGAATGGATATTTAACGGCGTAGCATTTAATAGAGGAAATCGATATAATGCAAGTTCGGGAAGATTTACTGCTCCAGTTGCAGGAGTATATTTTTTCTATGTATTTGGATTACCCGGAAATGTAGATGTTAGTGATATTAGAATATCACTAAGAGTTAATGCTACAACATATTCCGGAGACAGATTTATTTTAACTAAAAATTTCAATTCATGGCAAACTGTTAGGGGCGAAAGTGTAATGTATCTTTCAGCCGGTGATTGGGTGTCTCCTTGGATCGATCAATCTTCGGGAGGGTTCCATGTTGATTCTGGATACACAGGCTTTGGTGGATATTTAATAGGCTGATAAGTAATATAACGGAGTAATAATTTGGCATTCCCATCACAACCACCTAACTGGGTAGACGGACAGCAAGCACTGATAAACGGAGTAACATATGTTTACAGTTCTGCTAACGTATCTTGGTCTCCGTTAACTAGTGCTAACACGTTAACTTATCCAACAATTACAGCCACAACTTCTACTATCACTGGTACTGAAACTGTTGGAAATTCAGTAGTAACAGGTAACGAAGCAGTACAAGGTAATGAAACTGTTAGTGGAAATCAAATTGTACTTGGTAATTTAGGTGTTGGAACAAATACACCATTAAGTAAATTAGATGTACGTGATACAAATTCTATCGTTTTTTCTAGAGGAACAGGAGGATATGGATCTTTCTATGCACAAGGATCTACTACTAATCCATCTTATATGTTTTTTGGAAATGCTAATAATGGTGAGCAAAATCGTATAACAAGCCAAGATGGCGGCGTTCTTACTTTTAGTTCTGGTAATGCTGCTACATCACGATTAATAATCGACTCAAATGGTAATGTTGGTATTGGAACAACTTCACCAAGTTCTGCAGGAGCAAATATCAATCTTGTTGTAAACAATTCTACATCAGTAATTATAAGATCGCAAGGAGGTAGTAATTATAGTCGATTTGATCTTACTACTACTACAGCAAATTCCTATACAATATCTGGATTATATGAGAATAGCGGAAGCCCATATTATCAATTTTCAAGTGGAGCAGGGGTACTTAATCATTATTATGACGGGCCTAATCATATATTTAGGAATGTTGCTGGAACAATACGTATGAATATTGATTCTAGTGGAAACATTGGAATTGGAACTGCTTCGCCAGAAGCGCAATTAACTGTTTCACACCCTACTACACCTACGATTTTTATTTCAGAAACAGGCGGAGTTGGACAACCAACATTATTCTTAAAACAGTATGGAACAAATGGTGAAGGACTAAAATTAGTATATGATAGTTCTACCGGACACTCATATATTAACAACGTATATGTTAGCGGTAATTTATACTTTCAGACTGTTAGTACTACACGTATGATGATAGATTCTGTAGGAACAGTAAACTTATATGGTGGTAATGGTAGTACTCAACTTGCGATGAGGAATGGTGGAGACTTAGTTATATATAGTGGTGATAATGCATATGGTACTACTATATGGTGTGATAACCCAACTACCGGTATGACAAACACTGGATATACTTTTACTGAATATCTAAATCTAAACAGTCAGAGATGCGGTTATGATAGGTTATGGGACAATTATCCAAGTATTTCAGTAAGGAACGATACTACAAATGGTCCACAAGGTGAATTTAGAATACACGGTATTAATGGAATAAGTGGCGGCGACTTTTCAGTATATCTCAGAGTAGACGGTGGTGGCAACGGTTCAGATCGTCGACGTAAGACAGATATAGAACCAATTACTAATGCTTTAGAAACTATATCTAAATTAAAACCAGTAACTTATGTTGCAACAAATTCTTCGTTAGAAAAACAGACTGAAATGAGTATGGCTAACGGAAAACGTCTAGGATTTATTGCCCAAGATTTAATTCCAGTTCTCCCAGAAGTTGTTAAAGATTCAGGTGTTGAAAATATAAGAGAAAATGGTTGGGCAGATCAATATGCTGTTGACTATGCATCTATGGTTTCACTATTAACTGCATCGATACAAGAATTGAAAGCAATAGTAGACGCCCAAGCAAAAACAATAGAAGGATTACAAGAATTAAAAAATCTAGCCACATATCCGAACGCCGTTAATTGTAACTAAATATTAAGGACTACGGAGTAATAATTTGTCATTTCCAACACAACCACCTAACTGGGTAGACGGACAGCAAGCACTGATAAACGGTGTAACTTATGTTTATAGTTCTGCCAATGTATCTTGGTCTCCGTTAACTAGTGCTAACACGTTAACTTATCCAACAATTACAGCCACAACTTCTACTATCACTGGAACTGAAACTGTTGGAAATTCAGTAGTAACAGGTAATGAAGCAGTACAAGGTAATGAAACTGTTAGTGGCAACCAGATAGTTAGTGGTAATCTTTTAGTTGGTCTAGCAGTTAGTAAAACTTACGGAGGAATAGCACAAGCCGTTGGTGATATTACTGCAATAGGTAGTTTAACAACATCAGCAGCATCAGTGATAGCCTATGATTATAATGCAGTAGATGCAAGCCCAACATGGGCAAGTGCTGTTGTTAGGAAATTCGGACCTACTTATTCGGGCAATCTTTATGCTGCATCAACTACAGCAGCAGCCGGTTGGGCTGAAATAATGGGAATTAATGCTAATGGCGCTGCTTATGGAACAAACAATGCTTCTCCTGTTGTAATTGGAACAAATTCTACAGAACGTATTCGAATACTATCTAATGGAAATATTGGAATTGGAACTTCAACTCCTAGCACGAAATTGCATATTGACGGAACATTAACAGTTAGTGGAAACTATGGTGCAGTTAGCGGAACATTTGCTGGCGGCGTATCTGCAATCCGTGTTACTGGATCAACTAGTGCATTCTCAGAACCAAGGATTGATCTTGGAGAGACTACTCTATCTCCTACTGCTTATATTGCTTCAAAGAATCAGGGCAATGGCGGAGGAGCATTAATATTTGGTAATAGAGATACTTCATCAGTAACTAGTACTCTTACTGAAAGGGTTAGAATAGAAAACAATGGAACTGTTTATCTATATGGTGGTAGTGGTGGTGCTCAACTTGTTATGAGAAACGGTGGTGATCTTGTAATTTACAACGCTGATAACACTGCTGGAGTTACATTATATTGTGATACTAATGGATTGCTAACTATCAATAGCGCAATAGCAGTAACTAGACTTGATGGATCAACATCCGCATTGGCTGCTCCTAATGCTGTTTATCTACAACAGGTTTGCGGAAATACAACTAACGGTGTTTATTGGATTAATCTTCCTACTGTAGGAGCAACACAGATCTATTGTATATTAGATCCAGCATGTGCAGGCGGCGGTTGGATGATGGCTATGAAAGGCACGAGAGGAACGACATTTAATTTTGATTCTAGTTATTGGACAGATATTAATACTACTCTTAACCCTACACAAACTAATCGTAACGATGGCGATGCAAAATTTAATACTTTTAACTGGTATCAATCTAAAGATTGGTTAGCTATCTGGCCAGATATAGGTAATGGCGGAGATGTAAGAGGCGGGTATGGAGGATGGACTTGGGTTGAAAACAATGCTACAGGAAACAGTGAAAGTGTCTTATTTTTTATGTATAGAGGTATACAAGTAACAAAAGCCTGTAATGGCTATGTATATGCAGCAACAAATCCTGGTCCTACTGGTCTAGCAAAATATGGAAATGTTTGGTCAATGTCTGGCGGGTTCCAGTGGTACGGATTAAATTATACCGGTAATGCTGGAGCTAAAGTAAGATGGGGTTGGGCTACTAATAACGAAACTGAACAAAATTCAAATGATATTAATGGCGGAATAGGAATGACGTATGGAAGTTATAGTGCTGGAGATTATATAGCCTGTTGCCAAACAATAACCGGAATTAATAGATCGGCTAGATTTGAGTGGTATGTAAGATGAGTGTTTTAGACAAATATATCTATCATTTTAATGAATTTGCTAATCATGATAATGAACAGATTAGTAATATTATATCATCTAACATTCTCAGTGTTGAATCAATCAACCTAAACAAGATCGATGAATTAAAAAATAATTTCCTATCGTTAAAAAATAATACAGAAAAGGAAGATGATTTAATTTTTATTGATCAGATAATTTATATACTTTCTAGGATAACCGACTATAATTTTATAGTAATTAATTCTAAAGTAGGAGTTGAATCTTTACCTTATGGGTTAGATGATATATTAAAAATCAATCCTATAATTTATAGAGAAATGACCCCAACAGGAGTTATTAAAAATCACGAAGGTAATAAAATTTCTGGATTTGATAATTCTAGTTTAGCAACAATATTTCAAGGTGTTGAACTTACAAATGATGCTATCATAGGAGCATTAATAAATGCTATAAAAGAATTAAAAGAAGAGATTACACAATTAAAGAAACAGGAGAGCAGAGTAATTGTCATTTCCAAGTAATCCAGCAGATAATGCAACAACATTAATAAATGGCGTAAATTATATCTATAGTTCTGCTAATGCGTCTTGGTCACCAATAACTAGCACTAACACATTAACTTATTCTTCAATAACAGCAACTACTTCTGCTATTACTGGAACAGAAACAGTCGGAACTAGTGTAGTAACAGGTAGCGAATCGGTTGGTGGAAATGAGACTGTTACTGGTAATCAATTAGTCCTAGGTAATCTAGGTGTCGGAACAATTACACCATCATATAGAGTACACGTTGTTGGAACAGGAGGATCAGGTTTAATATCATTTGGATCTACCGGAACAACAACTGCATATAATGAAGCGTTTATATCTAATACTGGTGGTAGTGCGTATTGGGGTGTAGAAAGTTCTAGTGGAGGCGGAATATTTACTGGCTCTTCTGCATATGCAGGAGTTTTTGGAACAGGATCATCAACACCAGTACAAATTGCTACTGGTAATACTGTAAAAATGACTGTTGATTCTAGTGGTAATGTTGGAATTGGAACTACATCACCTACATATAAATTAGATATATTTGCAGGAAATTTAGGAACCACCTCAGGTAATACAGTTAATTTATTAGAAATCTATAATGGCAATGGAAACGCTAATTATCTCAGGATTTTCCAATATCGTAATACTAATGGTCTCTATTGGGATACATCAACAACAAGAATACAAAATGTTACCGATGTAACTAATCAATCTTATATTGAATTTAATCCACCTAATGGTTCTTATTCAATGGCATTTGGGACAGGCAGTCCTTCTATAGAAAGAGTTCGAATTGATTCTAGTGGAAATGTTGCTATCGGAACTGCTTCACCAAGTGGATTAGCAAGATTAGAAGTTAAAAACAGTGGAGCACAAAATGTAGCGTACTTTAAAAACTGGTCAGGAACTGCTGCTTCTCCGACTGAAAATGCAGATTGGCCATTTCCAGTTTTATCTCTTTCATCTTACGGAAACTTTTATAAACAAACTATGTTATCATTTACATTACCCAACGATGGACAATCACAAGGTGGCGGTACTTATTTTACTGACGACTCAATATGGAATATATCATTAAATGGCGTAACAGCAAGTGGCTGGGACAATAACAGCAATCTAACCCCATCAACAGTATCGTCATCTAACGTAGGACTACAGTTAATGGGTCCAGGTAATCTTAGACTTGGAACACAAAATGCACAAGCCGTTGTAATTAGGACTAGCAATACAGATAGAGTGACAGTAAATGCTAACGGCTATGTTACTATACCAAATCAACCAGCATTTTATGCCGACACTGGATCATCTGGAACTTGGACTACATATAACTGTGCATCAAATAATGCTAATTATGTTCTTATTTTTACAAATGGTAGAACAAATGTTAATGGTCATTATAATACCGGAAGTGGTTTTTTTACAGCACCAGTGGCCGGAAGATATTTCTTTGGTGGACAAGCATACGTACAAGGTGGCGGCTATCATCGTATACAGTTAATTAAGAGCAATGGAGAAACAGTTCTAACGCATACTTTTATACCCAATGATATGACAATTAGTGTATCTGCAATATTTTATATGAATGTAGGAGATACTATGGCGCTTTGGGCAACATTATACGATCAAAACATTTATATGGGTGCAGCTCACTCGTTTTTTTATGGATATTTAATAGGATAATAAAGGATAAAAAATGGCAACATACACTATCGTACTTACAGAAGCAGAAGAGTTAGCAATGACACATGCTGCAATGGATGTTAATGGTTGGATACAAAATGCAATACATGAAAGAGCAAGGATTGCAATTGATGAAGTAGTAAGGATTGCAGTTAATAAATTTTTAGAAAACGGAAGAGATATTCCAGGGTCAAAAGATGCTATTGTTGCTGCTGCTTTTGCTAATGGATGGATTAAAACAGCAAATGAAAATCTTGCTGAAGCATCTAAAATTCCTTAAGATTTAATAGAATCTATCAATTCAAATATTGTATCGATCTTAGCCCGTGTTACACGATTGCCTAAAGTATTGCGGATACCTTGGTGAACAGGCTTTGGCCACTTATCTATTAAACACCAACCCCATCCCATATGCTCATCGCTTAATATAGGAACAAATTCATCTCTAACAATACAGACATATGTCTGGAAATTAAAATGCTCATCATCACTAACGAAAGATTCAAGTGGTATTGACTTAATCACATCAGGAAAGAATCCTATCTCTTCAGTAACTTCACGCTTAAGACCCTCCCACAGTGATTCACCCTGTTCAGTCTTACCGCCAACTAATCCCCAGATGCCTTCTTTCTTACCAGATGCTTTCTGTAGTAATAAAAAACGCCTAGTTTTCTGGCTTAGGAATAAAGCACCACTTCCTTTAACTTTTTTTATCATAGCGATATGCGCCACAACCCTGCTGAATATTCACCATCAAAGCTTTTAGTCCAAGATTCTCCGTCCCACTTATATTGTGTTCCAGTTTTTAGATTCCTAGTATAGGCTACGTTTTTAACTGTTGCAGCCGGAAATACAATACTCCAATGATCTCCAGTCCATTCTATAATATCATTTTCTTTAGCAATAAGATCATAGGTATATTGTGTAGGGGTAGTGTTAGGGATTGGTTGAGAAACATTATGCTTCCAAGCATCTGGTCCGTCACTATTTCCTGTATCACCAATAGAATTTAATATCAAATAACGAATACCATTAGCAACATTCTTAGGATTATATGTCATTGGATCTACGATAGCATCTATACTACTGCGTCCAGCAATAACTGTATTTGTAGGATATGTATCTGGATCCCAATTAACTAACATAACTGTCTGATCGGCAGGATCTATAATAGAAGTTCCAACGATATCAGCACCGCTTGGCTGTTTTAAGAAAATAGTGCTTGCTCCAGCACGGAACTCTCCGTACTGATCTAATAAACTAAACCAATTTATATCTTGGCCATACTTAATTGGTATACTAAACGCACTATCAATTACAGCAGATCCATCGGGTACTAATTTGACTCTATTGTCTGTTACAATAATACCATAATTACCAGGAGTAACATAAACAGGACTAGCAGGTTGACCACCAATAAAATCAGGAGTTAATTCACCTGTTTCTGTGAATATATTGCTAATAACTGATTGTACAACACCGAGGCGTTTAACCGCACCTGGAGGTGTTAACCAAATTGGTGTTTCAAACTCCATGGTAGCAACGTCAATATCACTATCAACACCGACTGGAATAGTCCTGCTACTAAAAGTTACATCCTGTAGATATACAGTAGTTAGGCTTGTCCAATCAATATAATTGTCAGTTGTTTGTATCTCAAAACTAGGATTGAATAGAACTAGTATCTGTTCTAATATCTGTAATTTTTGATCAGTATTAGTTGTCCATATATCAGCCTTAAAAGTTAATTTATATGGAGTAGGCATTAAACGTTCTACAGTATAATTTTGTCCTTGATCAGTTGTATAAACAGGATTGTTAGGATCAGTATTATCAATTGCACGTTCACGGATATTTACTTTATTAATATATGAAGCATCGGCTAATCTACTAGTATCTAATTCTATATCAGAAATATAAAGAGTAATACGAGGAGCACTTGGTAACGAATTTTCAGAATTACCTTTTAAAATCTGAGCAACCTGTCTAGTCATGTCACCATATAGTACCGGAACAACTTTTAAAGTTCCGTCACCTGCTTGTGTTTTAAATCCAGCAAGCATCCGTAGTGCTTGGGCTAGATATCTTCGTACCTGGCCATCATAAAAATATTCCATTTAGAAATCTGCCTTTGGTTTTAATGCTTTACTAAGAGCAACTCTTTGTGGTACACTACTTTCATATATATTCCAAGTTATTCTATCACCAACTTTTAATGTATTAGCAGTAACAAATGCTATAGATCCGTTTACATTTGATACCGTAGCAACTGTCATTATCTGTTCATTAACAAATGTTTCTACACCATATGTACTAACATAAGGGATCCTAGTAACAATCTTACTATTAACTAAATCTAATGATACTGTATTATCAGGTGGATTAGTACGGAATACCATTGGATTAGCAACTGTAAATGTATCAGTGAACAATAGGTTAATATTTGTAACGGCTTTATTGTTTGTAAATCTAGTTTTAAGTTTTTCTCTATTATCAGTGTTGGTCATTGTCATTCTTACATTGTCTTCAAACTTAACCCAGCGAGCACCATCAAATCTAAACATGCGAGTTGGAAGATAATCAGTCCTTAGGAAGTAATCACCTTCAGCAGATCCATCCGGAAACTGTATACCAAATCCATAAGGAGAACCGTTAGGTGGAAAATCACCACCGACTAAGTAACCTTGATAACCACTCTTTGTAGGTGTCTGTTTTGTCTGATCAACTGTACCACTAGAATCAGTCGTTCCTACCCCGTCGACAGTTTTTAACGCAGGATTTCCGTTTTCGTCAACTTGTAATGTATAAAAGTTACGAGTGCTATAGCCGCTCTGGGGAGCATTTATTTCGGCTTCGGCAACAATAGCTTCACCAATGGCTAATTCTCTATCATATGTACTCATTAAAGCACGTAATGTATCGTTGCTATTTGCCACAGTAAAATAAAGATTATTTGGTGGATTAACATTAGTTACTTGTGCTGTAACATTATATAGAACGCCATTATATTTCACAACTTGTCCTGGATAATAAGTTACGCTAGGATCATAATCTCCAGCATATGAGTCTGTATTCTGAGGCATATCTAAGATATCTTTGTATTCTTGACTATCAACGATAGGTTTTAGTTTAAGTCTAAACAGATGTGGATACCAAGTTACTGAAAACCCTTCAGAACCTCTACTAACTTCCTCAACAACATAGTATCTTTTTAGGCTAGCAGCAAACTCATTTAGAGCAAAATCATCTTTAAGATGAGGCAATTCAAATACATCACCTGCTATGGGTTTTCGTCCAAGTATTTCTACGCTATTATTCATATGGACTGAAATGAATACTGTATCGTTCTGTAAAAACAAGCCAAACTGGCTTAGATTAAAATCAATATCTTGTATATTATAAATACCACGCATTACATGGATAGTGCTATCATATTTACGATCTCTATTTTCTAAAAATAACACATCCTGTATGGTAGCAGCACTAGTTGCAATATTAGGATTGGTTGGATCAATCGGTCCTAAGTACTTGTGTATGTGGATATCAGTCCCACCGACTTGGAACATCTCATAGACAGTTTTATCTATGAACTTATAATCGTTTCCCTTTTCTGGGCGATAGAGACTGAGTCTTGGCATGGTACAGTATTTATAGCCTGCGATAAATACGATAAGCAAAGACTTTTTAGGTGAAACATGGCAAAACAATCAATTAACATCGGTTCAGGTCCAAATACTAAAGATGGAGATCCCATCCGCGAAGCCTTTAGAAAAACAGATGAAAACTTTACAGAGCTATATAATAATACATTAGTAGTAGATGGTGGTAATAGCACTAGTGCGTATGTTCCAGATTTACCAGAAAGTGACACTATTAGTAAATCAACTCTAAAAAATTTAATAGATGATAGCACAGACTTTGCTAATTTTAAGGCAAGGATAGCAGCACTATGAGTAATCTAGACGACGCTAAACAACAAGTATATGATTATGTCACTGCCATGTTAGGTGGAGGTATGATCGATCTAGAACTTGATCCTATACATTATCAGACAGCACTAGATCGTGCTCTAAACAAGTATAGGCAGCGTGGCGATAGTTCAGTTGAAGAAAGTTATATGTTTCTAACACTTGAAATAGATACGAATACATACACACTACCTAAAGAAGTTGTAAGTGTGAGACAGTTGTTCCGCCGTAGCATTGGATCAAGGTCAGGGTTAGGAAGTGGCGGAACAACATTTGAACCATTCAACATGGCCTACACTAATACCTACTTACTATCAAGTTCTAACATGGGTGGATTGCTAACTTATGAGATGTATGCCCAGTATCAAGAACTAGTTGGACGTATGTTTGGTAGTTTTATCAATTACAATTATAACCAAAGCACACGTAAACTTACAATAACTCAACGTCCACGCGGTGAAGAAGAGATACTAATCTGGACATACAATCATCGTCCAGATTTTGTTATACTCGAAGATGTATACGCTAACCAATGGCTTAAGGATTACACACTAGCAACTTGTAAGATGATGATGGGTGAGGCACGTGAGAAGTTTAGTCAGATCGCTGGACCACAGGGTGGTGGATCACTTAATGGAACTGCTATTAAAGGCGAAGCCAAAGCAGACATAGAGCGTTTAGAGACAGAGTTGGCAACACAAGTAACCGGCGGTCAAGGATATACTTTTGTTATAGGTTGACAAGAACACACTTCTATATTATTATTAAATCATGATCATTGGCGTATGTGGCCTTATTGGTTCGGGCAAAGGAACCGTCTCAGATATCCTAGTCGAAGATTTCGGCTTTACAAAACTCAGTTTCGCTGACAGTCTAAAAGATGCTGTGGCTGCTGTGTTTAGTTGGGATAGACAGTTGCTTGAAGGTGCTACTGATGAGAGCAGAGAGTGGCGAGAGCAAGTTGATCTGTGGTGGGCAGATCGATTAAAGATGCCAGAACTAACTCCCCGTTTAATCCTACAACTATGGGGGACTGAAGTTTGCCGCACAGGCTTCCATCAAGATATCTGGATTGCTAGCCTAGAACGGAAGATAGAAAAAGACAAGAATTATGTTATCCCTGACACACGCTTTCCCAACGAGATTGATCTAATTAAACGTATCAATGGAGAGATCTGGTGTGTTAAGCGTGGACCTGATCCTAAGTGGTTCGTCCAATATCAGATGGGCGGATCACCACCAAACTATATTCACTCTAGTGAATGGGAATGGGCTAGGTCTAAGTTTAGCAAGACACTGGAGAATAGTGGAACACTTGAGGACCTTAAAAATCTGGTTCAAGGTCACCTCTCTTAATCTCTATCTTGTTAGTGACTTTAGCAGCACCTTCACAGTTTAAACATAGAGTTTTGAAAGTGTTACTGTAGTCTAGCACTGTAAGTTGTTCTTGATACTTAGGAACGAATCCACAGGCTTCACATTTTACACGCTTCTTGTAACCTTCTCGAACCCAACGGGCTGTTTGACCTTTCTTCTGAACACGCATACAAGGATCACACATCGTCCTATAATAGATTTTATCAGGTGTCTTATAGTTAATTGCTCTTAGATTATGATTACATATCTTACATAGTTTTCTATCATTCATATCAATTTACCTTTAATTACCTTTATTTATAATCACTAATGCCTTTGCTGCGCCTTTTTGAGTATTGATAAACACCGTTTTCTCCTATAACAACTAAATATTACTGAAGTCTGTTATACAGGAGATCCAAGATGGCATTAAATTCACCAGGCGTAGAAGTTAAAGTAATTGACGAAAGCTTTTACGTACCAGCAGAACCAGGTACACGTCCACTTATCGTAGTAACCTCAAAAGAGAATAAGAACAATTCAAGCGGTACAGGAATCGCAGTAGGAACGCTAAAGGCTAATGCTGGCAAGCCTTATTTGCTAACTAGCCAACGTGATCTAGCTGACATCTTTGGTACTCCATTATTTTACACAGATTCAAGTCAGAATCCAATACACGGTGGTGAACTTAATGAGTATGGCCTCCAAACAGCTTATAGTTATTTAGGTGTCAGCAACTCAGCATATGTAGTAAGATCAGATCTCGATCTTGGACAGCTAGTTCCAACTGCAACAGCTCCAAGTTCAACACCAGCAGACGGCACATATTGGTTTGATACTAGAACTACAAATTTTGGAATCTTTGAATGGAATGGTGCTGCTCCAACAGCAAGTGGCGGACAGAAGTTTACAAATAAAGTTCCAAGAGTTATTACTGATGCAACACAAGTAGATCCTGTAAGTGGCGCTCCTCTTGGATCAGTTGGTAAGAGTGGCGACTATGCTGTAGTATCAGTTACATCTCTTAACAAGATGTACTATAAGAATAATGATTCAGAATGGGTAATGGTAGGCTCAGACGCATGGGCAACAAGTATCCCAACTATACGTGGTACTAAGGCTAGTCCTACAGGTATAGTACAGAATAATAGTTTTTTCATTAATACTATCGAAATAGTAGTAGGATCTACTCTTACTCTTGCTGCAATTGTAGCAAGGATACATAGTGGTACTAATGGAGCTAGTATTGTTCCAGGAGTTAGTGCTGCTATAGTTAATAATAAACTTGAACTATATTGCGATACTACTAAGGATAAGATTACAATAGCAGTAGGCACTACTGCTACAGATACAACTGCTTTAGTTGCTACAAGTGCTTCTGCTAGTGTTCTAGGAATTGCAACAGGCGATTACTACCGCCCATCGTTATCAATACAACCACATACAAGTATTCCACGTTATAAGGTATCGGATCCTAATCCTCGTCCAACTGGAAGCCTTTGGATCAAGACTACTAATGTAAATCTCGGAGCACATTGGAGAGTTAAGGTATGGCAAGATTCTATTAAGGATTGGCAGATTGTAGAAGCACCAGTTTATGCTAATAACCAGTCTGCTATATATGGATTGGATCGCACAGGTGGTGGAGCAAATATTGCCAGAGGATCACTATACGTACAGTTTAATGTTAATGAAGTTACTAAGCCATTAGCAACATTTACTCTATTCCGTCGTGAACTTCCAGATCCAACTACATTAACTTCTAGAGAAATTACTAATACTACATTTGTGGCTAATAGGATTTATGGAATTAAGATAGCAGAATCAAAACCAGGTTCAGCATCATTAGGCGTTGCAACTACTATAACATTCACAGCACACGCTTCAACATCAGATGCTTCTGATTTTGCTGCTGCAATTAATGCTTCAACAGTACTTGAAAATGTTATAGCTAGTGTAAACTCAAGAAACCAAGTTGTAATCGACCATCAGAAGGGCGGTGAGATACGTCTAAGTGGTATTCCATACGGTGGAGGCATCAGTGGAACAGCAGTTGACACTACCGCAAGAAATGTTCTCGGCGTAGCATCAAAAGTTAAAGTTGATGGAATTTATGTTGATTCAGAAGCTAAATTTAATATATACAAATCATCTGGATCAACAGCATATTCATCATGTGTAGCAATTATTAACGATCCTGCATATCCTGCAGATTTTGACAAGGAATATAAGATACTAGGAACAGTCCTAGGCGGCGGCGGCGCTACTACTGCTAATGATTTAACATTTACTACTGGTGATCCAACAGTACAGTTTGATTATCGTGCATACAATGTTAATACAAATACCGGAACACCAAACTTCTATGCTGCTCCAGAAGGTGAAATGACCTATGATTATGTTGTATCAAATTGGAAACAACTAAAGGCTATATCAGCTGATAATGCTCCAACACAGACTCCATTAGATGGTAAGCTTTGGTATACCCCGGTACTTGACAATGTTGATATCATGATACATAATGGAAATGATTGGGTCGGATATTTAGATGCAACTTCACCATATTATGCTGCGTCTGCTGATTTTAAAACTGATCCAGCTGGACCACTTGTCACTGCAACGAAGCCAATCACACAGAGTGATGGAACACAACTACGTGGTGGTGATCTATGGCTTGATAGCGGCGACTTAGAAAACTATCCAGCACTATATAAGTGGGATGGATATAATCTAAAGTGGATACCAATTGATAACACAGACCAAACTACTGAAGATGGTATTCTATTTGCTGATGCTCGTTATAATACAAGCGGAGCTAATAGTGATAAGCCTGGCGCTATTGTTGATCTACTAACTAGTAATTTCGTAGATTTTGATACACCAGATCCAGATCTTTACCCACGTGGTATGCTACTATTCAACACACGTCGTAGTGGTAATAACGTAAAGAAGTTTGTACGTAATTACATCAACATTTATCAGGATA
>Ga0114975_10001499_pt1 | contig 16636 bp, 18 predicted proteins | sample S_130626_EF_Meta_FD_87031 | JGI IMG/M metagenome (GOLD analysis project Ga0114975, IMG submission 87031) | Freshwater microbial communities from Lake Simoncouche, Canada to study carbon cycling - S_130626_EF_MetaG | ecosystem: Environmental > Aquatic > Freshwater > Lake | place: Lake...
AATATTATTGTTATTCTGGTATTTTTGATTTTTGATATTTTTATAATATTGATTTTAATCCCATTTTTAAAAGTTGTTATTATAGAAGTATAAATTAAAACAACTAATAAATTTGATGACTAATAGGGTTTGGTTTAATCAAATCATAAATTATTTCATCAGTATTATCAGGTGAACAATCATTGGTAATAATAGATTTAAAATCAAAATTAGTTTTTTGTTCCAAAATAATCTCAACGGCTTGTTTGATATATTCTGAATGGCTGACGGGAATCATTAAAACACTTAAAGTCATTATTATAATTTGAGTTGTCTTTTGTTCGTTATTTTGTCTGCTAATATACTAATAATGTAAAATAAACAATTGCATTTTTTCATACGCCTTTCAATTTCAATAATATTAATATGAATAGAATAAATTATAATATCGTAATTCAATATTTTATGATTTTCCATACTATTTTTTAATTTTATGAATTTAAAATAATTTCGAAACATCAATTTTCGGATATAAAATAGATCTTTAAATTGATGAGTATTTTCAATATTTAAAACACTTTGAATAAGTTTTAAATTTCTCTTTTGTGAACTAGATTTTATTATACCAACTTGTTGAGCAGAGTGAATTCTGTATGAAATCAATTTATCATTTGTGAATGTTATTTTTTTTCGAAATGCTAATAACAAACTAATCCATTCATCATGATAAATCAACTTCTGATTTGGAAATGGGAATATGAATTGTTTAACTTCTTTTTTGATACATAAAGTTGCTCCAGTTACCATATTTCGAATATTTGAAATATAATAAAATAAATCAATTTTAGTATTAATATTTTTTTCAAAGAATAGAACATTATCCCAAAGACTTTTTTCGGTAAATAGCTCGCCAAATTCAGTTATTAGGTTTCCATCTGAAAATACACCTTCAAATTCTGGATTTTTTTCAAAAATTGAAATTATCTTTTCTGCTTTATTAGGAACCCAAATATCATCCTGATCACTTAAAAAAATATAATCACCAGAGCATAAGGAAATTGCTTTCTCAAAATTTTTATTAACTTTTAAATTATGTTTATTAAAATGTAAATTAATTTTATTGGGGTATTTTTCTTGAAATTCTTTGATAATATCTTTTGTATTGTCAGATGAATTATCATCACAAATAATGATTTCATCAATTGATAGAGTTTGATTTAAAATTGATTCAAGTTGTTCTTCAAGAAAACGACCTCCATTATAAGTACACAACGCTACAGATATAATCATTTTATTCTGCTTTTTAATTCAAAAATTGTGTCTACCCAATTTTCTAAGGTATATTTCTTATAAATAGCATCGGGGATTGGTTCGTAGGGAGTAATAAAAAAACTACTATCAAAATTAATATCACTATCAATAACTAAAATGTTATTTGGATTATAAAAATCAAAGTTAATTATATTAGAATTATTGGTAATTAATTTTTTTTGTAATGCCATTGACTCAAAAACACGAAAACTCAATCCGGTTTGATAACCTTGAACCAGATCTAGAATAATATCACTTTTATTATATAATGATTTTACCTCCTCTAAACTGACTTTTTTCGATTGAAATTTTATTTTACCATTAATTTTATCATTCGTTATTGTCTTGTACTTAAGTACTTTATATAAAATATTTTTACTAACAAAAATAAATTCAAAACTAAATTTAAATTCTGATAATTGGTTTGCAATTTTATTAAATAATGGAAATCGTTTATCAAAAGAGGAAACGGTCATCACTTTAAAAGTGCTTTTTTGCTCATTTTTTTTTTTATCGAGGTAGATGTAATTATCAATTTTTTTGAAATTATATTTTAATACATCATCATTATCAAATGAATAAATAACATCAAATATTCCTTCTAATAAATGCTCTATAGGATATTTACTTCTAGCAATACTGTCATATAAATAAGCCATATAATTTTTAGTATGTTGCTTAATTTTATAATGAAATTTAAGCTCAATTAAATCGGGATTAAGTACTAAAATATGATCTTGAAATCCAAATTTGGTAAGTGATTCTATGATGAATTCTTGACGTTTTTGAAACTTTAAGTTTTTATTAAAAAATAATTTATAAAAAGCATTTTTAGATCTTTGTAAAATATTTTTATGTTTGTATTTCCCTAGGTTGATGTGATGTGTAATAATTTTTTTTCTCTCTAAAGCCTTAATTATTTGGTTGTCATAATGCCAATTATCGAAACTAATAATACAAATTTTCAATTTTTCAGACATAATTTAAGCACTTATTTTAATCCAAATTGCACGTAATTGAGCAAATCGATAACTTATATTCTTTTTTATTTTCAGCGGTTTCCCATCATATTCTTGCCCTAGTCTTAAAATATTTTTGTAAAAATAACTTGAAGGAATTCCCCATTTTTTAGCAAACTGCAATCTGCCATTGTTTTTAACCACTCTTGCAGTACTTTTAGATTGAAAATGATAAACTAAGCTATTGCCAATTCCTCTAAAATTTCTAACTCCAGCTTTCCATAATTTCATACTAAAATCAGGATCAGAACCAAAACCAGGTGAAAATTCAACACTGTATCCACCTACTTTTTCCCATAAATTACGATGAACAACAGATGGCGGCCAAGAAGCTCCAAACCAATCTTTTTTGTTTGTATTTTTTGCAAAATCAAGCATTTCAACTTCTTTAAAAGTAGCTAAATTAATTCCAAAATTATAAGGGGAAACGGCACATTTATTTTTTAACCCTGAGGGTTCAATCATTGTTGATGAAATATAAAAGTATTCATCACCTTGATTTTCAATTGCTTGAAAGAGGCTTTTATCCCAATTCGGACAAACATACATATCGTCATTAATGTACAAAATATAATCTGAAGTTGCCAATTTGTACATTGCGTTCATTGCGTAACAAACTCCCACGTTGTGGTTGCTATGTGTATAACTGTAATTATTTTGTTTTATCCATTCCAGCGTTCCGTCAGAACCTTCATTAATATGAACAATTACTTGATGTTTAAATGTAGAATTTTTCTCAATGCTGTTTAAGCATATTTTTAATATCTCAAGATTATTCCAAGAAGGTATTAATATGGAAAATTTTGGATTTAAAATTTTCATTCCTTGTTGTAATTCAATAGGATGATTATAAGTCATATTTTATTATAAGATTTACAAATTTAATTAATAAATTTGTGAAATTATAATTTTATAATTTTATTTCAATTTTGTGTTAATTTATGTTTAAGAACTTAATGATTTTTTTTGATAAGCCTTTTTTTAAGAGCAAAAAAAATGTGACAATTTTGTGGTTTGTAGCTACAATAATTGCTGTGATTCCTAAATATTTTGGTAACCACAATAATTATAAAATTTATAAAGGAGTTTATTACCATCTTATAAATCAAACCTCTTTATACGCAGAATATCCAAATGAATTCTTCGACAAAAATCATTACGGTCCAATTTTTGGTTTTCTAATAGCTCCTTTTGCAATAATGCCTGATTTGGTTGGTTTAATTTTATGGAGTGTATTGTTAGTTGGGCTGATTGCATGGTCTCTGCATCAATTGCCTTTAAAAACTATTCAAATAGTTGCCATAATGTGGATTTGTTTTAATGAATATCTAATATCCGCCCAAAGTTTTCAAGTAAATGCCATGATGGTTTTTATTATTGTTATGAGTTATGTTTTTATAATTAACAAACAAGACTTTTGGTCTGCAATGCTCATATCTTTGGGTACTTTTATAAAATTATATGGGATTGTAGGTTTAGCTTTTTTTTTCTTTTCTAAAAATAAATTAAAATTCTCTTTCTCATTGCTTTTTTGGTCAATATTATTTTTTGTTGCTCCAATGTTAATTACTTCACCTAGCAATATTATTCATGTTTATGTTGAATGGTTTACTGAATTGATATATAAAAACGGAACTAATGTTGAACTTGGTACCTATCAGGATTTTTCGGTAATGGGAGTCGTGAGAAGATTTGCTAATGATTCAACCCTTCCAAATACTCCGTTTATTATTGTGGGATTGATCCTATTTGGTTTGCCATATTTAAGATTTAAAGCTTATTCTAATAAAAAATTCCAACTACTTCTGTTAGCTTCAGTATTAATTTTTACTGTAATTTTTAGTTCTGGATCTGAATCGCCAACTTATATAATTGCTTTTGTTGGAGTGGCTATTTGGTTTGTAATTCAAGAAAATCCAAAAAATAATATTACAATAGCTTTACTGATTTTTGCATTGGTTTTAACAAGCCTTTCGCATACGGATTTATGTCCAAGATTTATAATTGATAACTACATTAGAAAATACTCGTTAAAAGCAATTCCTTGTATTGTAATTTGGTTAGTGATTATTTACGAAATGCTCACTGAAGATTTTATTAAAGTATCTAGTAATGACAACCCAAATTAATATGAACGATAATTTATTAGAAATAATAAACAACTTTGATTCATCGGGTAATGATTATATTATTGGCAACAGGAATAAAATTAAAACTTTCGATTACAATGGTAACTTAATAAATGTCAAATCATTTCAGGTACCAATGTTTATTAATGGTTTAATTTATAAATTTATTAGGAAATCTAAAGCTGAAAGATCATTTATTAATGCCTCTTTATTAATAAGTAAAAATATTGGGACACCTAAACCAATTGCTTTTTACGAAAAATTTTCTGGTTTATTGTTGAAAGAGAGTTATTATTTTTCTGAGCATTTACTTCCTGATTATGTATTTAAAGATATTTTTTATCCAAATAAAAAAAACATATCTGAACTTGATATTGAGATTATATTGCGAGGAGTAGCTCGTTTCACTTTCAATTTACATGAAAATGGAATAGAGTTTTTAGATCATTCTCCCGGAAATACTTTGATTAAAAAAAATATAAATGGAAATTTTGATTACTTTTTGGTGGATTTAAATAGAATGGTATTTCATAAAAAAATGACTTTTGATATTCGAATGAAAAACCTATGTCGATTAACTCCTAGTAAAGAGATGATTAAAATTATTAGTAATGAATACGCTAAAATTTCAGGAGAATCAGAAATCCTGATCTTTGAAAGCATTTGGAAAAAGACTTCTGATTTTCAATTTAAATTCCAAAGAAAGCAGAGATTAAAAAATAAATTGAAATTTTGGAAGAAATAGTTGTGAAAAAATAGTATTTTCACTTTTCAAAAGAAAAAATGAAGGTTTCAGTAATTATCACAACATACAATGCAGTTGAATGGTTGCAAAAGGTTCTTATTGGATATAGTGTCCAAACGGAATGTGATTTTGAAATTGTTATTGCCGATGACGGTTCTACTTCTGAAACTAAAGAGTTAATTTCTCAATTTACCTCTAAGTTTGAAAACCCCATTATTCATGTTTGGCAGGAAGATCATGGTTTTCAAAAAACAAAAATCCTAAACAAAGCCATTTTAAAGTCGAATTCTGATTACTTGATTTTTACTGACGGGGATTGTATTCCAAGGAAAGATTTTATTGAAATGCATTTAAAAAATAGAGAAATTGGCTATTTTTTATCTGGGGGCTATTTCAAATTACCTCATACAATTTCTAAATTAATTTCTGAAAATGACATAATCAATTCTAATTGTTTCAGACTTTATTGGTTAAAAAACAATGGATTTAAATTGAATTTTAAAAGTATAAAATTGACCAATAATAAATTAATTGCTCAATTTATGAACTGGATTACCACGACTAAAAGGTCATGGAATGGACACAATTCTTCTTGTTGGAAAAATGATATTTTGGCAGTGAATGGCTTCAATAATGAAATTCAATATGGTGGTGAAGACAGGGAAATGGGAGAGAGAATGTTCAATAATGGTATGCTTTCAAAGCAAATTCGGTACAGTGCAATTTGTGTTCATTTAGATCACAGTAGAGGATATTCAAATCCTGAAATTTGGAAAAAAAATAATAGCATTCGTGCCTTCAATAAGAAGCATAATGTAATTAAAACCGAAAATGGACTTGATAAAATGGAGAATTAATTTTATAATTGGAATATTCCTCCAAAAGCAATTACTCGTTGAAAAAACATAAAGTGTTGGGAAGCACTATCAGCATTATCAAAAGTAGTTTTAATAGTAGGCAAGTTGATATAACCCCCTTTTAATTCGCCTTGTATAAAATAATGTTTAAAAAAAGTGATATTTATTCCTGCTTTTGCAGACATTCCATATCCGGCAACATTAAAATCGTCGTGACGTTCTTTTTTCATTAACATGACATTTGTTTTTGGATATAAAATACCAGCACCAACCCCTTCTGTTAAGCTAATTTGGATTTTATCAGTATCATTTATTCTGAATAATTTGGAAATATCATCTACTCTTGAAAATTCTGAATTGATATAATTTAAACCGTCAGTGTGTTCAAAAGTTAAAAAACTCTCATCTGTTAAGTCAACAACGCCATTATTAATAACTGTTGAATTGTAAGAATTTGGATAGGTCCCGGTAATTCTTGCCGATTGATTTTGAACCATAACATATTTCATGTGATCAACTCCAATAGAGACATTATAATGATCGTTTAAAAAATAGCCTAGTCTAAAATTAGTTTGTGGAATTGTCATCCTTCCGGGGTTAATATAATCAATGTGCCACCCTTTTGGTTTATCTGCAGCTTCAACATCATAAAGTGTAAAATCATAATTTGCACCCTTAAAGTGAATATCCGATTTAGTATAACTATCTCTATTTCCTCCCCAATAAAAATACATTTTACCTTTGTTATGTGCTGTGTATTTTCCTGAAATGGGCTTTGAATCTTGAGAAAAACCAATTGAAAAAGTTAAAAGGCAGAATGGAATTAGCAATTTATGCATTGAATATATTTTAATGTGAATATAACTATTTCTAATTTAAGGATACAAATATAAATACGTTTTTTGTAGCATTGTTAATTTCAACAAAATGTTTTATTAATTTAAGACAATCTTAATACCTCATTGTAAGTTTCAATCCAATTTTCGGCAATTTTGTCATCGTTAAATTTTTGAACAAATTCAAAACCTCTTAGTTTCATAATCTCTCTTTTTTCTGAATCAAATAATAAATTCTCTAATTCAATTTTTAATTCCATAGTATTAAGTGCATCAATATAAATTGAATTTTCTCCACCTGCTTCCGCAAAACAACCTCCTTTTGAAGTAATTACAGGAGTTTTTGAGTACAATGCTTCAATTATTGGAATTCCAAATCCTTCAAAAATGGAAGGGTAAAGTAAAATGGAAGCCATTCTATATATCGCAGCTAGTTCTTTTAATTCAAGATTTTCTAAGAAAATAACTTTATTTTCTAGATTATTTTCTGAAATATATTTGTTTATCTCATTAAAATAGGCTGTTTTTTTGCCAATAATTACTAATTGAATATCCATTTCTTTAATCGCTTTGATTACCGAAAGTACATTTTTTCGCTTTTCTATAGTTCCAACATTCAAAATAAAATTGGTTGGCAATTGGTATTTTGCTCTAGTAAGTTCAATGAATTCTGAAGAGATAGCTTCTTTAAATACTGGCGCACATCCTTGATAGATGACTTTTATTTTATCAGGATTTATTTTTAAATAAGTGACAATATCCTTTTTTGTTTGTTCGCTAATCGCAATTACTAAATCGGCTTTATGAGCGGCATATTTAAATTTGTAATAATGGATTTTACGATCAAAATAAGAATACAAATTGGGATACCTCATAAATATTAAATCGTGAATGGTAACCAATGTTTTTACCCCTGATTTATGCAAACCAATTGGGATTTCTCCTGACAATCCGTGATAAATTTCAACTTCATCTTTTTTTATTTGTGTTGAAACAAAAAACAACCTCCAAAGTGAAGATAATCTTCTGCCTTTTTTTGAATCAGGTAAATGTTCTATGATGATTTTCCCATCAATAGGTACTCGGTCAATTTTTTTTGGTTTTGGATTGTATAATAAATAACTATTTTCAGGATGATAATGCGCTAAAATTCTAATCAAGTCCCGACTATAATTGCCTAAACCAGTTTTATTGTGAAAAAATCTTTTAGCGTCAAACCCTAGTATCATTAATTTAATTTGTTATTTTTTTTAATGACTTGTATGTGTAATGGACACTGTAACTTTGAAGATAGCAAACAATAATTCCATTTACTCCATCTAAAATTCCTAATCGCAAAATATAGGTCTTTAAAAACTTAAAAAAAGTTTTTGAAAAATGAGTCAACAAATTGTATTTTTTTCCTTTTAAATTCAATTCTTTTCCCTTCAAAATACCATAACTTTTCATTTTTGCTTTATAAGTTGAAAAATTGTCAAATGAATAATGTGTTAATTTATGCTTTAGTATCCCAATTGTTCCAGACACTTTAAGTGTTTCATGAACTAATTTATCTGCAACATAATTTGCCTTTCCTTTTTTAAATAATCTAAAATTTTTATCTGTTTGTGTTCCTGAAAAATGGATAGGTTTTCTATTATAGTAGAATTTTCTTTTAAACAAATAGGCGTCCTTTGAGTTTTTGTTCTCAATCTCAGATAAGATTTCATTTTTTAATTTTGTTGAAATTCTTTCATCAGCATCAAGAAATAAAATCCATTCATTTGAAGCGTGTTGAAGTGCTATGTTGCGTTGTGAAGTAAAATCTGAGAATTTATTTTGAATTAATTTCACATTTTTATAGTTGGCAATAATCTCTACTGTTTTATCAGTACTGAAAGAATCAACTATAATTATTTCATCTACAAAATCAAGATTTTTTATAACATCAGCTATATTTTTCTCTTCATTATAGGTGATAATAAGTCCAGATATTTTTATTTTATTGCTCATTTTATAAGTTAATTACGAACTTAATTTAAATTAATCATAATATTTATTTACTTTTTTGAATTTATAGTATCAATTAAATCTCGAGTACTATGAAAACTATAATTCTTTTTTTTCATCCAAATGATAAGATTATCCAATCTATCATACATCTGAACTCCAGATTTTTTTGAAACATAACTTGGGAAACCAAATCTATTGAAATCTTTTAAATTGGTAAATTCCCATGGGTGAAAATAGATATTTAGGTATTTATCTTTCAAAAAAGTAAAGTTGCAAATAATTTTATACAACCAAAGCGGAAGGTTGTGAAACGAAAGCCAAAAAAGTGGGAAACGGATAATTGGGCTCACCGATGCTGGAATTTGCCAAACACCATCTTGTTTAAAATAGGTTCTTGGTTTTGAAAAATTATTATACCTACCTGGCAAATAGGTTGGATTTATTGAGGAATTGTAAATATAGCCTGCCTTATAAATTTCTTTTTCATCCACGGGTTGCATTCTAGGCATTCTAAAACCGATAACCTTTGTATTGGTAATTTCTTCTAATTTTTCCTTTGATTCTAATAAATGTTCCACTTTAAAATCGCTGTGGTAAAAACTATGAGAAGCTATTTCATGACCATTTTTTATTATTCTCTTAATTATTTCGGGTGCATTAATTGCAAATATTACGGTACTGAAAAAAGTAGCCTTGACCTGATGTTTTTCTAATAAATCCAATATTAAAGAAGTCCCTTCAATGGAAATATTCATTTGATCTTCAAAACTAATTGTCTTGCCATATTCAAATGGCATGTCAAATTCTTCGATATCAAAACTCAATAATATCATTTGTTATCTTCTAAATTAGTGTCTCTAATTAAATAGTTGGGACGTTGTTTGGACTGCATAAATAATTTACCAACATAAACACCAATAATTCCTAATACGATTAAATTTAGACCGCCAAAGATTACAATAGTGAAAATTACTGATGCCCATCCTGAAATTACATGACCATAATAGATACTATAAAATACATATAGAATGTAAAATAGTAAGGATAATAAAAACAGGGAAATTCCTAAAAATATAGATATATATAACGGGCGAATACTAAATGAAGTGATTCCTTTTAAAGCAAATTGCATCATTTTTTTAACGGTATATTTACTGTTTCCAGAAAAACGTTTTGCAGGTTTATAATCAATTGCAAATTGTTTAAAACCAACCCAATTTACCAATCCGCGTATAAAAAGTTCATTTTCGCTAAAAGCAAAAAATACTGTTGAGACTTTTTTATCCATTAATCTAAAATCGGCAGTTCCTTCTTCTATTTTAATTTCAGAAATAGAATTAATGAATTTGTAAAAGTATTTTGATGTTATTTTTTTGAAAGCGGGAAGATTTTTGTCTTCTAAACGTCGCGTATAAACAATATCATATCCTTCTTCCCATTTCTCAACTAACTGTGGAATCATTTCTGGCGGATGTTGCATGTCACCATCCATAGTAATTATGCAATCTCCAGAAGCCAAGTCCAATCCTGCTTTTAGTGCATTTTGATGCCCGAAATTTCTGGATAATTCAATATAGAAAACATTTGAATCAGTAGCTGAAATTTCTTGTAAAATACGCAATGTTTTGTCGCTGCTTCCATCGTCAACAAATATTAATTCGTAGCGATAATTTAACTTTTGAAGCACATCTTTTAGTGCTTTTACAATAATTTTAATATTTCCTTCCTCATTAAATGAAGGAATAACAACAGATATTTTCTTTTTAAAAGTCATCTTTAATGAGTTATTAAATTTCTCAATTAAACGGCAACATCATATTCTCTCAACGCGTCGTTTAAACTTGTTTTTAAATCGGTTGAAGGTTTACGTGTTCCAATAATCAATGCGCAAGGAACTTGATATTCTCCTGCAGCAAATTTTTTGGTGTAACTTCCTGGGATTACAACCGACCGAGCAGGTACAAATCCTTTCATTTCAATTGGAGTTTCACCAGTAACATCAATAATTTTTGTAGAAGCAGTTAAGCAAACATTGGCCCCTAATACAGCTTCTTTACCTACACGAACTCCTTCAACAACGATGCATCTTGAACCTATAAAAGCACCATTTTCAATAATTACTGGAGCCGCTTGCAAAGGTTCTAAAACGCCACCAATTCCTACACCGCCACTTAAATGAACGTTTTTACCAATTTGCGCGCAACTACCCACTGTTGCCCATGTGTCTACCATAGTTCCTTCGTCAACATAGGCGCCAATGTTAACGTAGCTTGGCATTAAAATTACTCCTTTTGAAATATAAGCACCGTGTCTAGCAACCGCATTGGGAACCACACGAATTCCTTTTTCAGCGTACCCTCTTTTCAAAGGAATTTTATCGTGATATTCAAAGATACCCACTTCTAAAGTTTCCATTTTTTGGATAGGAAAATACATTACAACCGCTTTTTTTACCCATTCGTTAACTTGCCAATGATCACCAATTGGTTCAGCAACTCTTAAAGTTCCTGCATCTAGTAAGTCAATCACTTTTCTGATTGCGTCAGTAGTGGTAGTTTCTTTTAACAATTCTCGGTTGTTCCAAGCTTGTTCTATAATAGTTTGTAAAGTATTCATTTTAAAATATTTTAGGCAAAGATAACTTTTTTGTTCATTTTCATGAATGTAATAATTGGATTTTATTTTTCAATTTATCAGCAATTGATCAAGTTAACTTACTTTGATTATATTTGTATAAATATTAAAAAAATGCCTCGAATTCTAGCGATTGATTACGGACAAAAACGAACAGGAATAGCTGTAACAGACGAAATGCAAATTATCGCCTCAGGATTAACTACAATACCTTCAGCAACCACAATCGATTTTTTAAAAGATTATTTTACTAAAGAAAAGGTAGAAAAAGTATTGATTGGTGAACCCAAACAAATGAATGGCGAACCTTCACAAAGTGCCGAAATAATTGAAGCTTTTGTCAAAAAATTTAATAGTTTTTTCCCAAATATGCCAGTAGTTCGAGTTGATGAACGTTTTACTTCCAAAATGGCTTTTCAAACTATGATTGACAGCGGCTTGAATAAAAATCAGAGGAAAAATAAAGCACTTTTGGATGAAATTTCTGCTACAATAATGCTACAAGATTATTTGAGATAAATTTAATTACGATTGCATTAATGATTTTGTAGTAGTTACAATATTCGATGATAAATAGGTTAACCAAATTAATTGCTCTTTTATCATCTGAATTTCTTGAAGGTTTATTTTTAGATTTTCTTCGTCTAAATTTTCACTTCCTTTAATTTCATCGATACTAATTTTTTTAATTTCAGAATAAACACGTTCTACATTTTCTAAATCGTTTGGTTTATTTTCTCCATTCAGAATAGCAATTGCATGATCTAAATTGGATATAATAATTGCAATTACGGAATTGAAAGACTGAGAAGCATCGGTAGTTTTATGGGTTTGAGTATAAGTTCCAAGTGAAGCTGCTGAAGATAACATCGCATTATTAATCACGGTTATTTTATAAACCTGTTGTAAATTATTTTGTTTTGATTTTGGTTCTTGAAGCATTCTTTGAAACGATGCCATAAGATTTCCAATTTCTATAAATGCTTGATTTCTGGCAAATCGATAACTGCTATTTATGTCTTGTTTGTTATTATAAAATATAGAAATCTGCATTAAATAATCTCTATTGGCCTTAATAGAATTTTCAATGTTTTCATTGGTATTTAAAAATTCCCAAAATGGCCATAAGAAATGATTCGCAAATAGGGCAAGTAACGCTCCAACTAGCGTATCTAAAATTCTATAAATGATGATTTCATTATGAGTAGGATTTAAAATGGCAAAGATAAATAGTACATGTAGTGTAATGAACAAGGTTCCAATTTTATAATTTGAAGGGTTAAAAGACAATCCAAGTATTAAAAAAACAATTGTTAAAAACCCCAAAATTAAAGGGCTTGGGCCAAATGATAATGCTAAAAATCCTAAAAAACCACCTACAACCGTTCCAATAAATCGATTCAAAGTTCTTTCTTTGGTTAAACCATAACCTGGCCTCATAATTACCACTATTGTAAGTAAAATCCAATATACATTTTGAAAGGGTAAAAATTTTCCAATTACAAATCCTATCAATAATGTCAACGTGATTCGAAGTGAATGTCTAAATACCAATGACGAAAAACTAAAATTTTCAATTAAAGTACTTAAAGGATAATAATCTTTAGTAATTAGTTTTTCAAATTCTTTTTCTCTTCCATTTAAGTCTTTTAATTTTGTAGGATTGGTAAAAATTTTCTCTAGATTATTTATTTTACCAATTTGTTTTTCAGCATAATGCAACATGTTGGTTAGCATCAAAACGCCTTCTGACGCCTCTTTTCCTAATGATTTTGAATATTCTTCTATTGCATTTTCAAATTTTACAAAATGATCATTTAGATTATTTTTAATAGGATTTGTTTTCCTAGTTCTAATTTTTTTAGAAAGTGATTTCAAATTTTTGGAAAGATTATAAGCCAAATTTTGATAAGTTTTTAGCACCAAAGGATATTCGTCAAATTTTTGATGCAATTTGTTGTGATCAAAAGAAGTTGAAATTGCCAATTCCATGATTTCAACCAAGGAGACAAACGACAACAACATTTTTCTATTTTGGTGTGAGGAACCATAATCAGTTCTATTTCTAATTAAAACCTCTCTAATATTTTCATGAACTTCGTTAAGTTCTACTTGAAGTAATAATTGTTTTTTGGTAATCGCCTTTCTATCAGAATCAATTTCCCATAAATCGCCTCTTAATTTTAAATATTTAGAGGTTAAATTGATGCATTTTTCAATTTCTAATTCGGTATATCGGTAAGGAAATAAATAATGAAATACTACAGATATCATAAGATAAAATAATCCTCCCGTCAACAATAGTAAAGAATGTTTCACCATTTCCAACCCCGAATGCAAATGTGCAAATGAAATTGAGATGATTAATAAGGTTGAAAACGCAACCATGGTAGCACGTTGTCCATAAACGGCCAACATTGATAAGGTAAATACCATTATACAAAATACGGGAACAAATAGAATCGGGTAGGGATAAGTTAAATTAATAAGTAAATTGGCAATCGAGAAAAATAAAACACTAACAGTAATTCCTTTGATTTTATGTTTTAAATTACTGGGAATATCGCTTGGCAAAGTAAATAAAGCGCCAAGTGCAATGGTTAATCCTGCTTCTAAATTTCCTAAATTTGAAAAAATAAGTACTGGAATAACCGCTGATAACGTTGCTTTTATGGCATTATTGAAATTAGTTCCGTCAGTAAAATTTCTTATTAATTTAAGCATATTCTATAAGGTTGGTGCAAAGGTATGAATTGTTAAATGTAAATTAAAGCAAAACGGAATTGAATTAGCTTAAAATAATATTTGTTAATTACCGATTTCAACATGTATTTTTTGTTATTTTTGCCAACTATTATAGGTCAAATTATCTGAATTTATTTTTTCGGATGCTAAATAATAATTAAATGATTTTACCAATTGTTGGATATGGCGACCCAGTTTTAAGAAAAGTAGCGGATCCCATTTTATCTGATTACCCTAATTTAAAAGAGACAGTTGCTAACATGTACGAAACCATGTACAATGCTTGTGGTGTTGGATTGGCGGCTCCTCAGGTTGGAATGAGCATTCGTTTATTTGTAATAGATACTGCTGCCTTTGGTGAAGACGATGAATTGGCAACAGAAGAACAGCTAAAATTAAAAAATTTTAAACGCACTTTTATCAATGCTAAAATGATAAAAGAAGAAGGCGAGATTTGGGGTTTTAATGAAGGATGTCTTAGTATTCCTGATGTTCGTGAAGATGTTTTTAGAAACGAAAGAATTACTTTAGAATATTGTGATGAAGATTTTGTGGTTAAAACGGAAGTATTCGATGGATTGATTGCCCGTGTAATCCAACATGAATACGATCATATTGAAGGAATTTTATTCACCGATTTAATTTCATCGTTAAAAAAACAATTGATTAAGAAAAAACTACAAAATATAATGGATGGTAAAGCTCGTCCTGACTATAGAATGAAATTTTGTAATAAAAAAGGTAGATAATAAATTCAAAAAATAGATAAAATAAATTAAAATGACATTAGATAAAATATTAGCAATAGCAGGAAAACCAGGGTTATTTGCATTAAAAATTCAAACTAGAACTGGTTTTGTTGCAGAATCATTAATTGATGGTAAGAAAATTACAGTAGGTTTGAAAAGTAACGTAAGCTTGCTTTCTGAAATTTCTGTTTATACCTATTCAGAAGAAAAACCATTAACAGAAATAATGAGAACTATTGCTATTAAAGAAGACAATGGACCTGCTATTTCTCACAAAGAAGACAATTCAAAATTAATAGCTTATTTTTTAGAAGTGCTTCCAGATTATGATCAAGAGCGAGTTTATCCATCCGATATTAAAAAAATAGTAAACTGGTACAACATGCTTCAAGTCAAAGGTTTAGTTTCTAAAGATGAACCAAAAATTGAAAATGCCGAAGAGGTTTTGGATAAAGTGGTAAAAGAAGTTAAGGCAGAAAAAGCAGATAAACCTACTAAAAAAACAAAATCTAAATAATTTTATTTTCAAAAAGAATTTAATTTATCCTGTCAAGAAGTAATCCTGACAGGATTTATTATTTTTACACGAATTACTTTAATAATCTAACTTTTTCAAATGGACAATAGAAAAAACCAACTTCAAGCTTTCGATAGATTGTTAACTATAATGGACGATTTACGTGAAAAATGTCCTTGGGATCAAAAGCAAACCTTGCAAAGTTTACGTCACTTGACTATCGAAGAAACCTATGAATTGGGAGATGCTATTTTAGATAATAATTTGAATGAAGTCAAAAAAGAATTGGGTGATTTACTTTTGCATATTGTTTTTTATGCTAAAATAGGAAGTGAAACCAATGATTTTGATATTACCGATGTGTGTAATGAAATTTGCGATAAGCTAATTCATCGACACCCTCATATTTACAGTGATGTAGTGGTAAAAGATGAAGAAGAAGTGAAACAAAACTGGGAAAAATTGAAATTGAAAGAAGGAAAAAAGTCGGTTTTAGAAGGCGTTCCCAAGAGTTTACCCGCGTTAGTAAAATCAAGTAGAATACAAGATAAAGTTAAAGGCGTTGGATTTGACTGGGAAGAACCGCACCAAGTTTGGGATAAAGTTCAAGAGGAAATAGAGGAATTTCAAGCTGAAGTTGCCGCTGGAAATCAAGATAAAATGGAATCTGAATTTGGAGATGTTCTTTTTTCAATGATCAATTACGCTCGTTTTTTAAACATCAATCCTGAAGATGCATTAGAGCGAACCAATAAAAAATTCATCAAAAGATTTCAATATTTAGAGTCAAAAGCCCAGGAATTAGGCAAACCATTAATGGAAATGACATTGGCAGAAATGGATGTTTTTTGGGAAGAAGCTAAAAAAATGTAGAAAATTTATTCGGTCTATTCCGCAATCTTCTTTAAATTACTTCATAAAAAAACCTCGCATGGCGAGGTTTTAAATCAATAATGTAGGTTTATGATTCTAAATTTATACTTCTAATTTGCTTTAGTTTTTCTTTCCAAACATCAAGCGTTTCTTTTTGAATTTCAATGTTTTTTCGAACTTCTAATACAATTGAATTTTCTTTCTTCGCATTTTTGGTGTTAGTGAAAAACTGAATATTATTTTCCAATTG
>Ga0114975_10001501_pt1 | contig 16627 bp, 10 predicted proteins | sample S_130626_EF_Meta_FD_87031 | JGI IMG/M metagenome (GOLD analysis project Ga0114975, IMG submission 87031) | Freshwater microbial communities from Lake Simoncouche, Canada to study carbon cycling - S_130626_EF_MetaG | ecosystem: Environmental > Aquatic > Freshwater > Lake | place: Lake...
GGATGGTAAATATTTTTTTACGCAATCAAAAGCACAATCGTCAGAAAAGTCTATTGTTAAAATTGCTATTCCAAATAAAACGGAAGATATTAAACCAAACAACATTCCTATTGATATTAAATTAATCGATAAACCAACCCCAGATTCTTTTCCACGTAAACGACTTATTACCATTTATAAAAAAAATAGACAAACACTTTTAAATGTTTTGGATGAACCAGGTTTCCAAAAGTTTAGAGACTCTATATCATTAAAAACAAAAGATACCTTACTTACTTTTGAAAACGACATTATCATTTTAAAGCCATTTATACCTAAACCTTTGTGGAAACCATCTTTAAATATCTACACAAATAACAAAGGGTTTGTTAGTGTAAATTTACCCGAAGCCAGTAAAAATCATAAATATAGAATTGTATTTTATGATGAAACTAATAACGAAATATTTAGAATAAAACTTCTAAAGCTAGATAAAATGGTGTTAGAAAAAAGTAATTTCCTACACGCAGGTTGGTTCTTTTTTGAGTTGTTCGAAGATGATACGATTGTAGAGAAAAACAAATTCTATTTAGATAAAAATTTTTAATAACTGTATAATTCCTAGAAATTACAACTACATATTCTTATTTCGCAAACGTATCCCAATTTTTCATTAGCCTATATAATCTGTTATACTATATTTGCGACTTATAAAAATCAAAATTAGTTATGCGTTCTATTGCATTTAGAGAAGCCCTTCGTGAAGCTATGAGTGAGGAAATGAGAAGAGATGAAAGAGTGTTTTTGATGGGGGAAGAAGTGGCAGAATATAATGGTGCATATAAAGTTAGCCAAGGAATGTTAGCAGAATTTGGTGCTAAAAGAGTAATCGACACACCAATAGCTGAACTTGGATTTACTGCTGTTGCTGTTGGTGCTGCACAAAATGGACTTCGCCCAATTGTAGAATTTATGACTTGGAATTTTGCCGTTTTGCCCATGGATCAAATTTTGAATACTGCCAGCAAAATGTTAGCTATGAGTGGTGGTCAAGTTAGTTGTCCGATAGTTTTTAGAGGTGGCAATGGTAGTGCAGGTCAGCTTGGAGCTCAACATAGCACTGCATTTGAAAGCTATTATGCAAATATCCCTGGTCTAAAAGTTATTTCTCCATCAAATGGATACGATGCCAAGGGCTTATTGAAACAAGCAATTCGCTACGAAGAAGATCCTGTGATTTTTATGGAAAGTGAATTGATGTATGGAGATAAATGTGATGTTCCTGAAGAAGAATATTACATTGAAATCGGTAAAGCTGATGTTAAAAGAGCTGGTAGGGATGTAACCATTGTATCTTACAATAAAATGATGAAAGTTGCTTTGGAAGCAGCAGAGGAATTAGAAAAAGAAGGTATTAGTGCAGAGGTGGTTGATTTAAGAACAGTTCGCCCTTTAGATTGGAGAACAATTTTAGAAAGTGTAAAGAAAACTAACAGACTTGTAATTGTTGAAGAACAATGGCCTTTTGCAAGTGTTAGTAGTGAAATAACTTATAGAATTCAGAAAGAAGGATTTGATTATCTAGATGCACCAATTAGAAGAATAACCAGTGCTGATGCTCCCATGCACTACGCTCCAAACCTTGCTGCTCTTGCCATTCCGGATGTTGCCAGAACAGTAAAAGTTGTCAAAGAAGTGATGTATACTAAGAAGTAAAACAATGATATTGTAGTAAATGGCTTTCGAGAAATTGAAAGCCATTTTTATTTATACCATAGTTTGAAGAAATAAAAATATTTTCGCTGCCTAATTTAGTTTTAACTTATAATTTATAACAGATGCTTACATCGTCACCATATATAATGTACTCAGATGGGAATGGAAATATTTTTGAAGATACTAGTTTGTATGCAATGGGGCGTGCAGGTTGGGATGCTTTAGAAGTGCCTGTTGAAGATTGGATTGAATTACCCAATGGAGGTAACTTATATGAATTGCCCGGAAGAAAGGGAATTGGCATTGATGTAAAAACTGGCGAAATGCGTTTGTGCGATAAAGGTTGGGCAGTTGCTGCATTTATACCTCCTGCTCACACTGGTTTATATATTGCCGCTTACGAAAGTTTGCCAGAAGCTCCAATGTTGCCATTGTTTTGCTATACTGCTGCTGCTTGGTTTGACAATAAGTTTTATGTTCCTGCTGTTAGAATTGAACAAGATATTCGTCAGGAATGTGCAGGATATGATGATGAAAAAATTCAATCAGGTACAGAACAACTTTTAGCAAACTATCCTCACAACAGACTAGTAAAGCATTTGATGGAAAATTGTTGTATGACATATACTTGTCCAGCTGCACGAAATTTATCTTTGGGTAGATGGGAATGCCCTGTTCCATCATCTCCTGCATGTAATGCAAATTGTATTGGCTGTATTTCATTTCAACCACAAGAAGAAGAGATTGTTTCTACACAAGATAGATTGACTTTTAAACCTACTGCCGAAGAAATTGTTGAGTTTACAGTACCACATTTAATGAATGCACCTTTTCCGATTATTAGTTTTGGCCAAGGATGTGAAGGTGAGCCATTATTAATGTGGGAGACAATTAAAGATGCTATCATTGAAATAAGAAAACATACTGATAAAGGAAGTATCAATATCAATACAAATGGCAGCAAGCCAGATGCTGTTAAAGTATTGTGTGAAGCAGGTTTGAACAGTATTAGAGTAAGTACAAATTCAGCACAAAAAAGTATTTATACCAGTTACTATCGCCCCAATAATTATCAATTTGAAGATATTGTTGAAAGTCTTAGAGTGGTAAAAAGTTATGGTGGATGGACGAGTATCAACTATTTTGTTTTCCCAGGAATGACAGATACTGTTGAAGAATACGAAGCTTTAAGAAAACTAATTATTGAAACCAATCTTGATATGATTCAATGGCGTAATTTTAATATAGACCCAGATTGGTACTTAGGGAAAATAGGAGTTACTGAAACAGGCGAAATGCTTGGTGTTGGTCAGTTAATGGAATTGATAAGAGATGAATTTCCTAATCTTAAATTTGGCTATTTTAATCCGCCATTAGAAAGAATCAATGGTAATTATGAAATGGATTTTGCCCATTAAAATAACACAGATTTTTTTTAAAAATTTTTATTTAATTAAACTGTCTTTGCTTAGCAGCAACCCATCTTGAATGGTACTTAGCAGAATGCTTTTTTCATCAATTAGATTCTTAATATTATAATTATGCAAAGAATCGAGGAACTCATTTTTTAAATAAAAAGTTTTAACTTGATTATCAGCTTGCTTCCATCTAATCACTTTGCAGTTACAGCTGGCGTTCTCGACTTCATTAATGATTTCATCTATATTTCCACCTTTTCCTTGTTTTATTAAAATTTCTCTGATGCCAATAATTTTGTTTCTTTCTCCAATATCGAAATTCCACGATGCCGAAATTGCAGCTAAGTAATTTTTATTGGCAAAAAGATTAAAAAGTGAATGTCTTGGAGATTCGGTATTATTAGAATTGTTTTTTATTTTAGAATAAACAGATACAATTCCCGGCGATTCAAATTGCATATAACCATTATGATTAAAACTTGCACCATATCTGGTGAAAGTAAAATAACCATCTTTATAACGAACATCAATAATATTAGGTACAACTTTGTGATACCTGTTGGCGTCAGAAATTCTTGCTTGTGGAGAACCTGTATAACAAAGCCAAATGCCTTCTAAACTATCGATTTCAAATTGAGTTGGTTGATAGGGCAATATGTTCATTTCTTGCTTTATAGTTTGCCATCTTTTTCCTGAATTAAAAAAACTAATATAAAGTGTAATAGATAGTAAACAGAAAATTGCTGCTATTGAAAAAACTATTTTTAGCTTTTTTGCATTGTTTTTTTTCTGATTTTGAAGTTCTAATATTTGCTGTTGGTAGTCCGTATACTTGTTTTCAATAAAATTTTCTTGCTCCTTTTTTTCTTCCGAAAATCCCAATAATAAATTTTTATCAACAGGATTTTGCTCAAACGATTTTCTTCCAACTCCAAAAAGATATATATAGCAAGCATCAATTAAAAATTGACGAGGATGAGAAACGATACCATTTAACGCATCTTTTATTTGTCCTCCAGTTATGTCGTATTTTCTGTAAGGATATTCTTGATTTTTTTTGGCATTATCTTCACTGTAAGGTTCTGTTCCCAATTCCTCCCATCTATTTGGTAGTTGATTGCTAATCTCACTTAGCATTATAGCCAATACTTCATAATTTTTTCTGTTGGTATTCTGTATTATTTCTTGCCCAGTATCTAGTTTATACCGCTCTATTGCCTTGGTAAGCAAATACACAATTTCTTCTTTCCCATTCTTTAACATTTTCATAATAAATTGTTAGCAAGCAAGTTAAGATTTTCGGAAATACTTTTTTTGTTTCCGAAAACAAATGTAATTATTTAATAGTTATTCAGAACTTGTTAAATTAGTATATTTTTTAAAAAGTCATCTAAATTTGCTTTGTATTGCTAATTTTATGCGTATGAAAAAAATGCCTTCAATGGGAAGTTTTGCTTTCCTTTACACAAAATTTATTCTCGTAATTCTAGTTTTAATTGTTTTAAACAAACAATTATCTGCACAAACAAAGTGGTATTTCAACGGCACAGGTGCTTTAAATAATTTAGCTAGTTGGGGTACTAATACCAATGGCTCAGGAGGAACACTCACAGATTTTACAAGTGGCGGTCGTTATTTTATTATTCAAAATACAAATGCTGTTTCCTTAACAGGAATTTGGAATGTGGGCAATTCTAATTTTGCAAATGCTGGTGGGGATAGTGTTATTATAGGAAACCCAACAACTGCAAGTTCACCTATTACTTTAACATTATTACCAGGCTCGGCATTAACAGTAAATAAAAGTAAAACAATTTCAGTTTCATCTCCATCAAGTGGACACCAAAAAGTTATTTATCAAAACAATACCGTGTTATCATTTGGTGCAATCTTAGATACAAGTTTAGAAATTGTTTTTGATGGAACAACAATCACCACAACCTCAAGCAGTCGATTTGGGAGTATAAGATTAATTAATAATGCCAATGTAACTATGGCTACTGCCTCTTTGGTTGTTAAAGATTTATTTGTAGAACTTGGCTCTACATTGGCAGGTCCAATTGGTTCTTCAAGCAATTTTATTGCAGTTTTATCAGGAGGAAGTGTAATGATTAATGGAACGTTTAAAGCCGGCAGAAGTGGTGGATTATTTTCAACTAAAGTATCCATACCTGTTGTGCCAGTTTCTACCAATGGTACTATTTTATTTCAAGACTCTACTATTCCACCAAACTTAACTTTGGGCAAAGCATCAACAGTTGATTATTATAGAGGTACAACTAACCAAGCAGGTAATCAAACAGTTGAATCTTTAGATTATGCAAATTTAACTTTTTCAAATGCTGCTGTAGCTAGTAATAAAACTTTTGGTAGTGGCACCACAACAGTTTCTGGCAATTTTACTGTAAATATTTTAGGAACTATTGCTACACCCACAACACAAAACATTACGTTAAAACCAGGAGCAAAATTGATTATAAACTCAGCCACTTCTTTTCCTACGCCAACAAGCACTGGTAAATTTACTTTACAATCGGATTCTTCTGGCACAGCTTCAATTGCAGCATTGGCAACAGGTGCAGAAATTGTAGGCAACGTTACTGTACAAAAGTATATTCCTGCTGGGTTTAGAAAATTTCGTTTCCTGAGTCATCCATTTAATACTGCACAACCACTTAGCCAATTAACTGATGATATTAATATTACTGGCAACACTGTTGGCACAAATTTAAACACAGGTCAAACTGTTGGTTATGGCTTTACAAAAACATCAACCAACAACCCAAGTGCATATTATTTTAACACATCAAATGCAAATGGAGATGCAATAAACGATGCAGGTTGGAAAGCATTTTTAGATGATTCTACAAGCAATTGGAAACCTGGACAAGGTATTAGAGTGATGATTAGAGGGAGAAGAAATCAGTCGAATACCTTAAATGGTTTTGACACTATTCCAATGGCTGTAACCATTGATATGACAGGTGTTGTAAACTTTGGAGCAGATACAGTAAAACTTGTAACTGGTGGAACTGGCTCAACTGCTGGATTTAATTTGGTAGGCAATCCTTATCCGTCTCCAGTAGATATTGGAACAGTTTTAAATGCAACCACAGGTATTGGTTCAAGCATTTATTTACGCAATCCACAAACAGGAAGTTATACAACTATTAATCCTATCCCTGCAAATTATGTAATACCTGCATACACTGCATTTTTTGTTAAAGCAAATGCAGCAACAAATGTAATTTTTAATGAAAATAATAAAAGTGAATGCATTAGTTGTGCAACACTTTTTAAAACACAATCTCGGCAAAACCATATTCAATTAGTAGCTTTAAAAGATGGAGAGGAGTACGACAATTTACATTTCAATTTTGGAAGTAGTTATTCAAATAATTATGAAGAAAAAATGGATGCTGTTAAATTATTAAACGCAGGATTAAGCATATATTCTTTAACCCAAGACAAGCAAATGCTTGCTGCAGATTACAGAAATGTAAATAATAAAACTATCATTCCTTTAGGTATAAAATTATCAATTGCAAATGGTATGGAAACCTACACTTTAAAAGCCTCAGAGTTTAACATCAGCAATGGTTATAAAGTTATTTTACACGATAAATTATATAATAAATATATTCTATTGACTAAAGATGTGGCATATGATATGGTCGTTGATCCATCAAATGAAAAAAGTGTTGGAGAAAATAGATTGGAAATTATTATAAAAAAATAACAAACACCTTAATATCATAAACTTAAACGATGAAGAAATACATTAACAAAAATATAACTATTACTGGACTGTTTATTTTGACTTTAAATGTTTTTTGCACTTCTTTAAAAGCACAAGTTTTTATAGACGGTGTTATTGATTCTGTGGTTGTAACACCTGTTAATCTTACCACATTTACTGCCAATAAAATTGAAAAAAATGTACAACTAACCTGGACAACAGCCACTGAAAAAAACAACAGTCACTTTTTAGTTCAACGTTCAATTGATGGTACAAATTTTGAAAATATTGCAAGAATTTATGGCAGCTTAAACTCATCATCTGTTACAAATTATTCTTACAAAGATATAGATGTACCAAATACCAATTTGTATTATAGATTACAACAAGTTGATTTAAACGGAAAAGCGACTCTTTCAAATACAATCCTGATAAAGGACAATAAAGCGATTAGCATAGCACTAAGCATTTTTCCTAATCCGATTATTGATAATAATATCAATATATCAATAAAAAATGTTGCTAGTGGAGATTACAAAATTGCTCTAAGAAATATACTTGGCGAAACTATCTTCCAAAAATCAATCAACTTAACTGGTAGTTACAGTTCAACATCGATTCAATTACCTAAAAACACCACAAAAGGTATTCTATTTATCAATCTAATAAGTGCAGATGGCAAAACTAATTTATCTGAAAAAATCATAGTACAATAATTGGCTTCATTTTGTATTATTGAAGTACTTAATAAATAATTATGCGTAAAGTTCTAGTTATAATTTTGTTTGTTATTTGCGTAACCCGTTCTCAAGCTCAAATTACAAGAGAAACAAAAGGTAAACATCAATTTAATTTTGATAATAGTGGTAAATTACAAAACCCTATAAAAGTTTTTTATTACAGCCCTAAGGCCAATGCTGATAGTATGCCTATTATAGTGTTAATGCATGGTGCACACAGAGATGCATCTGCTTATATGGATGATTTAATTAATGCTGCTAATGTATTTGGTTGTAAAATCATAGCCCCAGAATTTGATAAAGAAGATTATGCGGGAGCTGAGAAATATAACTTGGGTAATGTATATGATAAAAAAACAAAATCATTTAATAAGCCAGAAGATTGGAGTTTTTCTGTAATAGAGCCATTATTTGATTCAGTAGTAAAGCAAACACAAAGCACTTGTAAAGGATATTACTTATATGGTCATTCTGGAGGAGCTCAATTTGTACATCGTTTCTTAATGTTTGTTCATCAAAATAGAGTCATTAAATCTGCATTTGCCAATGCTGGTTGGTACACAGCTACAGATAGTAATATTGAATATCCATTTGGCTTAAAAAAATCACCAATCGAAACCAAAAATTTAACTGATTTTTTTGGCAAAAAGATATATGTACTATTGGGTATGGATGATATAGATAGAAACAGCAAAGATTTTGTTGCAACTGCAGAAGCTGATGCACAAGGCAAAACAAGGTTTGATAGAGGTAAAAACTTTTTTGAAACTGCAAAAAATAAAGCTGCTGAATTAAAATTGAATTTTAACTGGACTGAAATATTTGTGCCTAAAGTTGGGCACTCAAATGGAGAAATGGGAAAGTTTGCTTTCTCATTATTATTTATGGATATTCAATAGTTAAACTATTATCAAATGCACAAAAAAATAAAAATATTTTCCATCATCTTATGCCTATTGTATTGCAATAGTTTGATAGCTCAAGATGAATATAGATACGAGAGAGACAGTACAGAAATGTTTAAAGAACCAGATGGTAATTTTCATATTTTAAAACTACGCAAAAGTTATGTACTAGGAGATGGACTTTCACTACGTTCTGCAAATGGTGGTATAAATATTACACAAACATTTCAAACGATTTATGGAGTAAGTACAGCTAATAAAAATTTAACTGGGTTAAACTCTACATTTGATATTAACAGAGCTAGAATGACTTTAGTTGGCAATTTATTTGACAATAAAATTAGTATGGTTGCTCGTGTAAATCTTGCATCAAACTATCAAAGTATAACAACAGGAAAAAGAACTTTTAATACCACTTTGCAAGAGGCTTATATTGAATACAGACCCAATAGATCACACACTTTTAATTTAGGTTTAAGAGCAGATTATGTTGATTCTAGAGAAACAAGAATTGAAGGCGAGAGTTTAGGTTTCATCAATAGAAGTGCTGTATCTGCTTCATTTGATGCCATATTTGATTATGGAATACGCTATAAAGGAAACTATAAATTAGGAGGAAAACATTTACTTAAACCATATCTATCTATAACTACAGGCGATAGCAGATCAGCTTTACAAAAGAATTTTGGAGGATTTAAGTATGGGATTCGACTAGACTATTTGCCATTTGATAAATTTTCTAAAGGAGGCGAATTTTTTATGGATGATATTGTTAGAGAAGAAAAACCGAAATTAGTTATTGGCGTTATTTATAGTTATAATGATGGTGCCACTTCTGCACTAGGTACCAATGGTGGAAGATATATTTATGGCGATTCAATGCAAAATATATTGTTACCTAAATATTCAAAATTTGGTGTTGATTACTTATTTAAATACAATGGTTTTTATTCAATGGGAAGTTGCTTTGCAACTAAATCATTAGTTCCAAATAATATTAAAGGCGAATTTAGAGTAAGCAATGGTTCATTCTCTGCTTACAGTGCCAGTCAAACAGAAGAACAAACAAAAAATCTTATACAATCTAGGCTTAACTTAGGTAGTGGTTTTAATTTTCAAGCTGGTTATATTTTTCCATCAGAATGGGCATTCGGGGCACGTTATTCAAGTTTAAATAATGATGTTCTTTCAGCTAATTATGCAGATTATAACAAATATTATACGCTAGTAGCTACAAAGTATTTATCTGGTCATAACTTAAAAATTCAAATAGAAATGGGTTACGATGAGTTGAAAGAAGTACTAAAAACGGCAACCCAAAATGGCAATTATTATACTCAAGTGCAGTTTACTATTCAGTTTTAACAAATTAAAATTTTATGATGAAAAAAATATTTATTTATAGTTGTTCATTGTTGCTGTTTGTTAGCAAGATAAATGCACAATCAACACCCGTAGATTCGTCAATTTATTATATCAATGGAGAAGGAACTTTCATTAATGTAGGAAAAGGCGAAGGAACAAAGTTTAACCTTTTAACTACAGTTCAATCTGGTTTGCAGTTAAACCAATTTGATTCTGCTGCTATAACTTCAAAAAGCAATAGACTATCATTAAACCTTGTTAGACTTTCGCTTAAAGCCTCTGCATTAAAAGATAAACTGACTTTTGGTATTATGACAGATTTTACAAGTACTACGCCTATTCTAGAGGGTTGGGTAGGTTTTTCTGTTTTCAAAAAAAGAGCTAAAATAATTTTAGGACAAAGACAAACCAATACCAATAATCGTTTAGCAATGGCAGATGAACGCTATTCTCAATTTATGGGTCAAACACTTGCTGGTAAATCAAACGATGGTTCTGTTTATGGTGGCTTAATGCAAAATTTTGTAGGTTCTACCAGGGAAGGTGGGTTGTTTTTTGAAACTAATTTTAATATAAAAAAATGTAGAATATATCCGTCAGTTTCTATTACAACTGGCGAAGGGCAAAACTTTTTTGGTACTCAACCTAATGTTGGATTTAAATATGGAGGTAGAATTGATATAATGCCTTTTGGAGATTTTATTAAAAATAATGCTTTTATAGCTCAGGATATTTACAGAGAAAAAAGGCCAAAATTAGCTATTGGTTTTGCAGCTAGTTATAACTCAAAAGTAACAAGTCCTATTGGTTCCGACAATAATGTTACACCTGCTATTTACAACAAGAATGGATTAGTAGATTATGCTAATTATACCAAGGTTGTTGCTGATATAATTTTTAAGCATAATGGATTTTCAATAGTTGGAGAGTATATAGATGGAAGTATTGATGGAAATGAGCTATACACCAATGCTGGTGCAACTATTAAACTAACAACAGAAATGGCAAGCTCATATTATAATACCGGTAGTGCATTCAATATACAATCATCCTATATTTTTAAAAATGGTTGGGCTTTAGATGGCAGATATTCTTCTGTAACACCAGAGTTCAATACAGCAACATCACTAATTGATCAACAAAATTGGTACACGTTCGGTATTAATAAATTCATTAAAAATAATGCTGTAAAAATGGGCTTAAATGTCAATTATATCGAAGAGAAAGATCCTTTGATAAGTACACAAAAATGGGTAAGCAATCTTGCCGTTCAAATTTTATTATAAATATTTCAAAATGAAATCAAACATATTTTATTACATCATTGCATTAGTTTTATTAGGAAGTTGTACTTCAAAAATCACATTCGATCCACCTATTCCCCCAGTCATTACATCAGATTTATTGATATCTGAAGTTTCTACTGCCATTAATACAGACCCTTCAGGTGGTGGAGTAAGAAATCATTATGTTGAATTATTCAATGGAACAACAAATACAATTGACCTGTCAAATTACGCAATTGGATATTTTGCTGTTACAGATACAGGTACAGTAACTGATTTTAACTTTAATGCTAGTAGTTCATTTATTACTTTAAAAAGAATTTTAGATACTGGTAAATGTTATGTAATTGCATCACCACAATGTAGTTCAACTTTTGTTAAATCAGACACCACCTGGGGAACTACAAACACAACTTCAGCATCTGCAAGTTCACCTTTACAATTAAGTGGTAACAGTGCTATTGCATTATTGAAAAAAGATGCATTAGGAACGCACAACTTAAATGGAAACAACTATAAAATTATCGATGTTTTTGGTAGTCCATTGGTAAAAAGAGTTTCTTTTCTGGGTACTGCAAGTGCTAGAAATAATATAATGTGGACAATTGCAGGTGAAACACTGGACACTAGAAACAGGACTTTTTTAAGAAAGAAAACTGTTAAAGATCCAACTACAGATTGGAATACATCTAAAGGAACTTCAGCTGATAATTCAGAATGGAAAATATCTGGCGATAGACTTTGGGACTATAAGAATATTGGTATACGTACACAATAGTTTATGATGATGCAATTGATTTGTTTGATGCATCATATTAAAAATACAAAATGAAATTTATAAAAATACTATATGTACAAGTTTTAATTGCCATAGTAATTGGTGTATTAATTGGTCATTTTTATCCATCTTTTGCTGTTGATTTAAAACCTTTAGGCGACGCATTTATTAAGTTGGTTAAAATGATGATTGCACCTGTTATTTTTTGTACAATAGTAACTGGTATTTCTGGTATGCAAGATACCAAAAAGGTGGGTCGTGTTGGGTTAAAAGCAATCTTGTATTTTGAAATAGTTACCTCCTTAGCTTTATTAATTGGTCTCGTTGTTATCAATATCTTAAAACCTGGTGTAGGTATGAATATTAACCCTGCGTCACTAGATACCAAAGCTGTTGAAGGGTTTATTTCTGAAGGTAAAAACAGAACTTTCACAGATTTTATTCTTCATATTATTCCAGAAAATATAGTAAGTGCTTTATCAAATAGCGATTTGTTACAAGTATTATTTTTCTCAGTTTTACTTGGATTTGCTTTATCTAAAATTGGAGATAAAGGCAAACCATTGTTAAGTGGAATAAAGTCTCTTGAAAAAGCTTTATTTACAGTGATTAATATTATTATGAAAGTAGCACCCATCGGTGCATTAGGAGCTATGAGCTTTACAATCGGAAAATATGGTATTGGTTCATTAGCATCACTTGGACAATTAATGATTGCATTTTATATTACTTGCATTATATTCATTGTTTTTGTATTAGGGGGAATCTTAAAGTTAGCAGGATTTAACTTGTTTCGATTATTGGGATTCCTTAAAGAAGAACTTTTAATTGTTTTGGGAACTTCATCATCAGAAGCGGCATTGCCTGGGTTGATGAATAAATTAGAGAAAGCAGGATGTTCAGAGTCTGTAGTTGGTCTGGTTGTTCCAACAGGTTATTCATTTAATTTAGATGGAACATCTATTTATTTAACGATGGCTGCTGTATTTTTGGCACAAGCTACCAATACACCAATGGATATTGGGCAACAAATTTCTTTATTATTAATCTTATTGCTTACCTCAAAAGGAGCAGCAGGAGTAACTGGTAGTGGCTTTATCACTTTAGCTGCAACATTGCCAGCTGTAGGCCATATTCCTGTAGCATCAATTGCTTTGATCTTAGGTATTGATAGATTTATGAGTGAAGGAAGGGCATTAACAAATATTATTGGTAACGCAGTTGCAACCATATATGTTGCAAAATGGGAAAAGGAAATTGATTTAAAAACTGCTAAAGAAGCAATAGGCTAAACCTAGTTTTTTTAGGGAAAAGATTAAATACTAAAACTTAAATTAAGCTTTAGTATGAGCTATAAAAAGTAATTTATTATCGAAAAAAAGAAATGATAATGAATGATTTGCAATATTTCGGAAATTAGATTTGTTTTTCAGAAATAGCTAATATGATTTTGTAACAATTCAGAAACCAATCCGCCTATGCAATAAGGCGATCGATTGTATTCTTGCACCAAATATTTATTATTTAACAATTGCTAAAAAAATGCGTATGAAAACTTTTACAAATCAACGTGAATGTGGATTCTCTAAAATGAAATTTTTTAGTGGAATGCTGCTGCTTATTGCTTTTATTTTTTCAAGTAACAATTTATTTGCACAAACAAAATGGTATTATAACGGTACCGGTGCATTAAACAGCACAACCAGTTGGGGAACAAGTACAACTGGAACTGGAGGAACACTTTCTGATTTTACGAGTGGTGGTCGTTATTTCATTATTCAAAATGCAACATCAATATCTCTAAGTGGCGTTTGGAATATTGGAAACACCAGTTTTGCTAGTGCAGGTGGTGATAGCCTTATTATTGGTAATCCTTCAACACCTGGAGCACCTATTACCTTAACTTTACTTCCAGGTTCGTCAATAACTGTAAACAAAAGCAAAACCATTTCGGTTTCTGCACCATCAAGTGGTAACCATAAATTAATTTATAAAAACAGCGGTAATGGTTTGTCTTTCGGTACAATTTACGATCCAAATTTTGAAATTGTATTTGATGGTGCTACCATAACCTCTAGTTCAACAAACTCATTCGGAGACCTTAGCTTAATAAATAATGCAGCTGTAGACATGGGTGGAGCAAATGCAAAATTTAGAAATATTACTATAGATAATGGCTGTACTTTATCTGGTCCAATTGGAGCTTCTTCAAATTTTCTTGGTATTCGTGCAGGTGGATTGGTAACCATTAATGGAACTTTTAAAGCTGGTAAACCTGGTGGTTTAGCTACAACAACAAGTGTTTCAGTTTTTCCTGTAACCACTTCAACAACAGGTGCTAATTCAACAAGCACCAATGCTACCGCAGCAACTTCAGCAAGTACTACGGGGTTAACAAGAACGGTAACTTGCTCAAGTACTTCTAACTTGCAAGTGGGAGATATCATTACAGTGGCCTCTGGTGCTGGTGTTTTTCCTGCTGGAACTTTTGTAAGAAGTATTACTAATAGTACAACATTTGTAGCATCGGCCGCTGCAACAACACAATTAAGTGCTGCAACTATTTCTACTTCAAGATTTACTTTACCAGTATCTTCAAGTGCAGGTATAACTGTTGGAGGGGCTTTAGCAAAGAATAGTGGTACTGGTGCTTTTGCTGCAAGTAGTGTGGTTACTGGTATTGTAAATGGAACAACATTAGCTATATCGGCGGCACCAACTACAGCTTTTGCAAGCGGTGCAAGTATTACTATTTCGTTTGCAGCTGCAACAACTTGGTCAACTTTAGTATTTGAAGATTTTACACCTAACTTAGTTTTAGGCTCAAATTCTACTATTGATTTCAATAGAGGCACAAGTGGGCAAACTGCTGCTCAAACAATTGACACTCTTTCTTACGCTAATTTAATTATATCTAACTCTGGAGCAGCAAGTAATAAATCATTTATTGCAGGAACTATGAGTGTTTCAGGTAGTTTTACAGTTAGCAACTTACTAGGTACTATCACACAACCTTCTTCTACAACTATTAATTTAACAGGTTCATCTGCTCAAACTATTCCAAGTCAGTTAACAACTTTTAGTGTTTTAGGTATTAGTGGTGGTACAAAAACAATGTTAGGAAATATTTCAGTCACATCATCACTAAATTTAACAAGTGGGGTATTAAATACAACTTCTGCCTACACTTTAACAGTAACATCGGCAGGAATCGTTACCAGAACAAGTGGTTGGGTCAACGGAAATTTGAATAGAAATATTAATGTAGCAACGAATACTTCACGTGTTTTTAATGTGGGAGATGCAACAAATTATGCACCTATTACTTTAACTTTTGCGAATGTTACTACACAAGGGAATCTTACAGTTGCTACAGCTACACCATTATCTGGTGTTGCCAATTTTGCTACAGCACCTATAAGCAGCACTGCTTATGTAAATAGATATTGGAATGTATCAAATCCTAGTGCTTTTGCATATACAGGTACCTACACTGCTGCTATGACTTATGTAAATGCAGATATTGTAGGTGGTGCAACTTCTTCAAGTTTAATCACTGCACAAAATGTAAGTGGCACTTGGTCTAAACCTTCAACTTCAGGAGCAACTAATGTTAGTACTGCAAGTGGTTTAACATCAATTGGTAGTTTAGTTTTGGCAAATGATTGCATAACTGTTACACCAAGTGTATCTATCAGTAGTACAACTGTTTCATTTTGTGTAGGTACAAGTGCAACTTTTACTGCAACACCTACAAATGGAGGGTCATCTCCATCGTATCAGTGGAAAAGTAACGGTAATAATATTGGCACCAATAGTCCAACTTTAGTTCTAAACTATTCAAATGTTGCCAATGCAGATATAATTACCTGTGTAATGACTGCAAACAATACTTGTCAAACTACTGCCACAACAACTAGTAACTCTCTATCTCTAACTGTAGGAAATACTGTAACCCCAAATGTAACAATATCAACAGCCACTACAAATGTCTGCAGTGGTAGTAATACAGTCTTTACAGCAGTTGCAGCAAATGGAGGTTCATCACCAAGTTATCAATGGAAGAAAAATGCGGTAGATGCTGGCAATGGTTCAACAATCACTTTCCTGCCAAATACATTATCTACCGGAGATATTATTACATGTGTATTAACAGCAAATAATGCTTGTCAAACAAGTGCAACAGCTAACAGTAATGAAATTACAATGACAGTGAAACAAAGCCCGGCAGTTGCACAAATAACCAATGGTATTTCAGCAATTACGTCAGCAACATTGTGCACATTAGGTAGCACTTACAAATATTATGATGCAACACCTTATGGAACTTGGTCTAGCAGTGACCCTTCAGTAGCTAGTGTTACAGGAGGCAGCCAAGCTGTTACTGTAACAGCAAATGTAGCAGGCACAGCAACTATTAGTTATGATTTATCTGCAAGCAATGGTTGTGTATCAACATCAACAGTAGCTATAACAGTAGCACCGGTAACTGCAAATGCCATTACAGGAAATAATAGTATTTGTGTAAATTCAAGCACAGCTTTAAGCTGCACAGCACCAGTTGGCACAACAGGCGTTTGGAGCAGTAGCAATGATAGAGGAATAATCGATGTAAGTGGTGTTTACACAGCTAAGAATGCAGGCACTTGGGGCGAAGCAAGATATACAGTAACCAATGCATCAGGTTGTAAAGCTTTTGCA
>Ga0114975_10001502_pt1 | contig 16594 bp, 15 predicted proteins | sample S_130626_EF_Meta_FD_87031 | JGI IMG/M metagenome (GOLD analysis project Ga0114975, IMG submission 87031) | Freshwater microbial communities from Lake Simoncouche, Canada to study carbon cycling - S_130626_EF_MetaG | ecosystem: Environmental > Aquatic > Freshwater > Lake | place: Lake...
GAAAATAACACAAAGAAGTTAATTATAAAAGAATTTTCCAACTATTACGAATTAAACGACATTTGCTATACAAATAATCAAGATATGTCATCAATTGAAGCGTCGGAACTAATTATTAATGACCGCGGAGCTGTTTACCATTTAAATGTTAGACCTGAGGAAATTGCAGATACGATTATTACTGTTGGCGACCCGGAACGTGTTGCTTCAGTAAGTAAATACTTTGATACAATTGAATTCAAATGCGAACACCGAGAATTTATAACGCATACTGGATATATTGGTAACAAAAGAATATCCGTTCTAAGTACGGGCATTGGTCCCGACAATATTGATATTGCTTTAAATGAAGTTGATGCTTTAGTGAATATTGATTTTAATACAAGAACCATAAAGGATCAAAAGAAATCAGTGTCAATCATAAGAATGGGAACCTGTGGATCCTTACAAGGTGAGGTAGGCGTTGATCAATTGGTGGCTGGAACACATGGTTTAGGGATTGATAACTTATTACATTTTTATAAGCTTACGAATAACGAGGAAGAGCAAGCAATCCTTTCCGCTTTTGAACAACATACACAAATAACTGATTTTAAAATTCAACCTTATATTGCCAGCGCAAGTGAAGCATTGATTAAACATTTTAGTGAGGGATATAGTCATGGCATAACTGTTACTTGTCCTGGATTTTATGGGCCCCAAGGTCGTATTTTGCGCTTGCCATTAAGTATGCCAAACTTAGTGGATCAAATGACTAGTTTTAAATTCCAACAACACCATATCGCCAACTTTGAAATGGAAACAAGTGCTATTTATGGTTTGTGCAATTTACTGGGTCATCAGTGTTTAAGTATCAATGTGATTATTGCCAATAGAGTAAAAAAAGAATATAGTAAAAACATGGGAGCTGCTGTTGACAATATGATCCAAAAAACGTTGGGCATTATCGCGGGTATATAATTTATAAAATGTAATTGAAATGACTATTAACTTTTCAAAATACCAAGGCACTGGAAATGACTTTGTCATCATTGATAACCGTTTAGGAGATATCAAATTGTCAGAACAACAAATTGCATTTTTATGCGATCGTCGCTTTGGCGTGGGCGGTGATGGTCTAATGTTATTGGGCTCAGCTGAAGGTTACGATTTTTCAATGACCTATTTTAATGCAGACGGAACAGAAGGCACCATGTGCGGTAATGGCGGCAGATGTTTAGTGCAGTTTGCGCATGACAATGGAATTGTAAAAGAAAAATATTTATTTATTGCAATTGATGGGCCGCATGAAGCTGCTATTCATAGCAATGGATGGGTACATTTAAAAATGACTGATGTTGTGTCGATAGAAAATGGAGGAGATTTTTTTGTGACAAATACGGGCTCACCCCATTTTGTAAAATTTGTAACAAGTATTGAGACTTATGAAGTATTCAATGAAGGAAAATCAATTAGATATAATGAACGATATGCTAAAGAAGGAATTAATGTAAATTTTGTTGAGCAAAAACAGGATCATTTATATGTTCGTACTTATGAGCGTGGTGTTGAAAATGAAACCTATAGCTGCGGTACAGGTGTAACAGCTGCAGCCATCATTTCTTGTATCGAAAATACGGGAGCACATGATATTGCTATCAAAACTAAGGGAGGGAATTTAGCAGTCCAATTTAATAATGAAGGTGATGGGCTTTACACAAATATTTGGCTAAAAGGTCCAGGGACATTTGTTTATAAAGCAAGTATTGACTTAAAATAATTTTATTATGGCACTTTTTAATGTGAGGGTTTATGGAATATTAATTGATAATCAAGAAAGGTTATTAGTTAGTGACGAATTTATAAGAGGCGCCTATATCACAAAATTACCTGGAGGTGGTTTAGAAATTGGCGAAGGAACCAGAGATGGTTTAGCAAGAGAGTTTATGGAGGAAGCTAATTTACCTATTATAGTAGGAGAACATTTTTACACTACCGATTTTTTTCAGATATCTGCATTTAATAATACCGATCAAATTATTTCAATTTACTATTTAGTACATTCTGATAAAACAGAAACAATTAATGCTAAAGTGAAAGCATTTGATTTTTTACCCGAACAGGTTGCTGATGTAAAAGGAACTGCCGAGCATTTAAGATGGGTGCCACTTAGTGAACTAACTGAGGAAACCATGACACTCCCTATTGATAAGGTTGCTATCAAACTTTTATTAAGCAAGTCAAAGTTTTAAAAATTTAGAAATTAAAAATCTAGCCTTTTCTTTTAGATTTCATTTTCAACACCCATTGCAGCCAGTTTCATCTTTTTGGCTGTTTCATGTCCTACATAATTTTCAATTCTACTTTCGATAAAAGTAATTGCCGGTGTCAAAATAATAGCCATCGCAAATTTATACATGTAATTAACAAGGCATACTGCAATTACAAAACTCCATGTCCAATTATTTCCTAATTTAAATGCAATGACCAATACTACAAAACTATCCACCAATTGAGATACCAAAGTTGAACCTGTGGCCCTAAGCCAAGGCATCTTCTCCCCTGTTACCTTTTTGATTTTATGAAATACAATCACATCTATAAATTGACTAATTAAAAAGGCACCTAAACTTCCTAAAATAATCCACATGCCTTGTCCAAAAATAGCTTCAAAAGCAGCTTGCATACTTGGGACTCCATTATCCACTTTTGAACCAACCCAAAATGAAGCAGGTGATATGCGCATTGCTAAATAAAACATCAAAAACGCATATAAAATTAAGCTTACAGCAGTAATACTAATTCTTCTTACCGCTTTAGGTCCATAGTACTCATTTACAATATCTGTAATGACAAATTCCAATGGCCATAACAAAACGCCACAGGTTAAATTAAAGGATAATCCTGTTTCACCGAAAATGGTAAAATTGGCAGGCGGTATACCCAACACCCCTTCTAATGAAAATATCTTTCCGCCAATACATTCTGCGATTAAGGCATTAGCCACAAAAAAAGCAGTTATCCCTAAAAAAAGTTTTGTGGGTTTGTCTTTAAGAATAGCATTGATCATAATGAAAGTTTAAATTATACGAAGGCAGATAAAATTTGTATTAATAACATTAAAACAATGACAATAGTTTGCCATTTGGGAATAATAATTTCCTGTTTAAATAACTTAAACATAACCCAATATATCAAGTAACTGATGTTGACAATCGGGCCCATCACAATACCTAAACCAATAATATAACTTGCTAAAATGCCCGGAAAATGTACCCATTTGACAAACATGATTAATAGCGAAATAAGGGTAAAGAAATTGCAAATAATCGCCAATCTGCCTATAAATGCTAAAATTGAATTATTGACTATTTTACTCATGCTTAATTATTGCATACAAGATAAGAAAATTACGTAAAAAGCCTTTTTAATCGTAGGTTTGTGACTATAATTTATTTGTATGGTAAAGAACCTATTTAAGACGGCACTCCCTCATTTAATTGCAATTGCCATTTTTGCAATTGTTGCCATTATTTATTGCAAACCAGCAATTGAAGGCAAGGTACTTCAACAGTCCGATATCACGCAATGGAAAGGCATGGCGCAAAATGCCTTAGCCTATAAAGAAATAAATGGACAAACTCCATTATGGATAAATAATATGTTTGGAGGTATGCCTGCTTATCAAATTACAGGTGTGCCTGGGAATAATTTTTCAATAGGTCAACTTGATCATTTATTTACCTTGAATTTACCTGAGCCCATTGGATTGTTTTTTTTAGCAAGTATCTGTTTTTATTTTTTAGCTCAGGTGTTGGGTTTCAATACTACCCTTTCCGTAGTTGGTGCATTAGCCTATAGCTATGCCACATATAATCCTATCATTGTTATAGTGGGTCACATCACAAAGATGCATGCCATTGCATACCTGCCATTTTTCTTAGCTTCCATTTTATTATTATTTAGGAAAAAATACATTGTAGGTACTGTTTTAACGGCCATCTCAACTGCATTGTTTGTTCAAGCCAATCACTTACAAATCACATATTATGGCATTATTATCATTGCCTTTATGTCAATTTATTTTTTAATTACTTGGATAAAAGCAAAAGAATATAACCACATTTTAAAAACTTTAGGACTTGGGCTTATTGCAGGTATTATGGGATTGGCAGTGAATGCTCCAATGTTAATAAGCACTTATGAATACGGAAAAGAATCAATCCGCGGTGGAAGCGTCTTAACAACAAAAGACAGCAAAACCACTTCAACTGGTTTAAATAAAGATTATGCTTTAAGTTATAGTATGTTTTTATCCGAGCCATTGGTTATGATGTTCCCCAATATCTATGGGGGTTCAAGTGATCCAAACGCCATTGATCCTACAAAATCAAAAGCAATTGAAGTATTGCAACAAATGCAACCTCAGGTTGGACAGCAATTACAATCTTTCTTACAATTTTATTGGGGCGGTATTGGATTCACAGCAGGCCCTCCTTATGTGGGTATCATAATTTGTTTATTCGCCATCATGGGATTGAGTGTAAAATCAAATGTTCACCGCTGGTGGATTTCGGCAGCTATTGTTTTTTCCATCTTACTTGCAGCGGGATCTTACTTTATTGCGTTTAATAGTTTTATGTTAGAGCATCTGCCGTTTTACAATAAGTTTAGAGCTCCAAGTATGATCATAGTTGTTCCAACTTTACTTATTGGCATCATGTCATTATACGGAATGAAGGCTTTATCAGAAGAAACAAACTGGAAAGAAGTATTTAATAAATATAAGCCAAGCTTTATAGTATTAGGAATCATTTTTGCATCCGTCGTATACATTTATATGAGCAACGATTTTAAAAGTGATAATGAAAAACAATTATTAACGACCATCTCTAGCCTTCCAGACCCAAATCAAAAAGCTGCCTTCCAAGCACCTGCTAATGATTTAGTAAACGCTATTGCAACAGACAGAAAATCATTAATCGAATCCGATTTACTACATGCTATTTTATACATAGTGGTGATCGGAATATTATTGTTTATTTCATTTAAGAAAATAATTAATCAGTCTATTCTTTTAGGCGCCTTAGGTGTCATTGCTTTATTTGACCTATTTCAATTAAATGTAAAATATTTAAATTCAGATAGTTTTGTAGAAGCAGTTGAAAATGATAACGCATTTACAAAAACGCCTTTAGATATTGCACTGGGCAATGATAAAAGTAATTATCGCGTTTTTGATGTACGTTCTGGCGTCCAAAGTTCATTCAATGCAGGTGCCATAGTAGCCTATCATCATAATTCAGTGGGTGGATACAATCCAGCAAAGTTGAGTATTTACCAAGACCTTATTGAAAATCAATGGTATAATTTTCCAAATTGCTTGCCTACCTTGAATATGATGAACACTAAATATATTATTTCAGGTGACATGTCAAGAGACACTATTCCAAATCCAAATGCATTGGGTAACGCATGGTTTGTAAAAGGTGTTGAAATCAAAAAAGGACCAGCCGAAGTAATGAAACATCTTACCTATTTCAATCCAAAAGACACAGCTGTCATTGAAGAAAAAGACAAGCTTGCTGACTTAAACGACATACAGTATGACAGTACTGCAACCATTCAACTAATTAACAATAACAATGATGTTGTTAACTATAAAAGCAATGCACAAGTAAAACAATTGGCTGTTTTCAGTGAGGTATATTACAAATTAGGATGGAAAGCCTATATCGATAATAAGGAAACGCCAATAATTAAAGCAAATTATGTTTTAAGAGGATTGGTTGTCCCAAGTGGCCAACACGATATAAGATTTGAATTTAAGCCAAGTTCCATTTCATCAGCACAAATGGCAAGCGCTACAAGTTCTGTGTTATTATGGATTTCCATCATTGGATTAATCATAAGTCCATTTGTATTTAAAACTAAAGGCAACTAATGATTTTAAGTATTGTCATATGTAGTTATAATAGGGCTTCCTATATTGGGGATGCACTTACTAGCTTGTATGAACAATCCAGTGGATTAACTTCATTTGAAGCAATCATAGTTGACAATAATTCAACTGATAATACAAATCAAGTATTTCAAGATTGGCGAGCTACTCACCCTTTAGGTAACTTTACCTATACCACTGAAAAGCAACAAGGAGCCTCTTACGCGCGCAATACGGGTGCAAAATTAGCAAATGGTTCATGGTTGTGTTTTATGGATGATGATGCAGTTGCTACCGAGCATTATGTAAAAAATATTATTCGACATATACAAGACCAGCCTTTTGCAGTTGGTTTTGGCGGCAGAATTATTCCTAAATATATTCCATCAGAACCTAAGTGGATGAGTCATTATGTATCCTCATTAGTAGGCAATTTTGATTATGCACCTATAGCATGTGCATTTGAAAATGGCAAGTATCCATTAGAATCTAATATGATCGTCAAAAAGGATGTTTACGAACAAATTGGAGGATTTAATACCTCCCTACCAGGGGTTGTTGGTACTTTAAGAATTGGTGGCGAGGGCAAGGAACTATTTTATAAAATCATGAACCTTGGGCACAAAATATATTATGACCCTAGCATTTGTGTACATCATGTTGTGGAAGTTAAAAAATTGACAAGCGAATATATGTACCGCGTGGCAAGTGGTATAGGTCGTGGTGAAAAAGCTAGGACTAAAGCAATATCTCAGCAATCATATTTAATGAAAATTGTTGAATACCTATTTAAATTAGCTGCATCCATAATTTTAGGTTGTAAATATGCTTTGCAGGGATCCCCAGCTAAAACTTGGCCAGTTATCCAATTTAGAATTGACGCTTTAAAAGGCTTATTATAAAAAATATTTAATTGAAATTAAAAAGATAATAAAATGAATCAGTTGCGTAATTATTTTGAAAACAACGATAAAAGATTAATCAATAAATTCAATCATTATTTTGACGTTTACGAAAGACATTTTAATAAATATAAAGGCAAAAAAGCGACTATTGTTGAAATCGGTGTGTTCCAAGGTGGAAGCCTTCAAATGTGGAGAGACTATTTTGGAAGTGAGGCTACCATTTGGGGAATTGATATTGATCCCGATTGTAAAACTTTAGAAGAAAAAGATACCCATATATTAATTGGTTCACAGGAAGATCCCACTTTCCTAAAATCCATTTTAGAAAAAATTGGGCCCATTGATATTTTGATTGATGACGGAGGGCATACACAAAACCAGCAAATAGTTAGTTTTGAAGAGTTATTTAATCACATAAAGGAAGATGGTGTATACTTATGCGAGGATGTGCATACTTCCTATATGAATGTTTATGGTGGCGGTCATCAACGTAATGGCAGTTACATTGAGTACACGAAAAACTTGATTGATAAATTAAATGCACATCATTCTGAAGAAGCGTCTTTAAAAGTGGATGAATTTACAAGAACCGCAAATTCTATTCACTATTATGATAGTATTGTGGTTATTGAAAAAGCGAAAATGGTTCCACCTAGTTCAAAAATGACGGGTCATAGATCCTTTGAATACATTGCAGTTAAGAAAACCTTTTTTGAAAAAGTACAATACCATGCTTTAATTAGAATAAATAAGCTATTAAGGATATTTAAATTGAAAGCTATTTTTGTAAATAAAATGATGGAGCTAAACTTCAAGCACTAGTTTACTTATTGTCTTTTGCCCATTTTCTTTGTCAAAAAGTGCCAAATCCCTAACAAAGCATATTTATATACTTTAAAAAGTTGGGAGTTATAAATAAAGTCATTTTTCACAACCATCATGGTTCTTTTAATATCCTTTTTCTGGATGTTTGTTAACTCTTTATTGCGAAATAATAAATACAAACCATTTCGAATTATATAGTAAACCCTAATAGGACTATGTATAATTCTTAGTGACTTTTTAAAAGTAACTAATGACCTTCCTTCCACCCTTGTCCCTATGCTGTGATTTAACACAATATTGGTGAACTGTAAATTAACACATCCTTTATTTGTTACTCGATGACTAAACTCCGTATCCACAAAATCTATAAATAAATTTTCATCAAACATTCCAATTTGTTGAATGTAATCAATCGTTAAAACAGAACCCGAAGTAATCAAACTAATTACCTTTTCGGGATTAGTTGAAATTGGTGTAAAATCTGGTTGGCAGTTAACGCCAAATTGAGCAACATTGGGGAGACTATTATTGCTAATATATTCAGCATATTTATAAAAGTCGCCGTCTTTAAAGGATGAATCCTGGTCCATCATTAATAAATGCTTCTCACCATTTTGAACTGAATATTCAATGGCTTGGTTGAGCCTTTTTGCAATACCCTCATTTTGTCCAAAGTGCGTAAATATAACCTTGTTACTAATTGCACAAACGGCAACTTCTAATTCCTTTGTTAATGTTTCACTGTTATCATATACTAATAATGTGTCAATTGGATTGATGTAGGTTTTAATATTTTCAATCAAAGCCACCGTGTCAGGATGATATAAAATTACAACACCAACCATTTGTTTATTTACATTTTAGTCATCACGAAAATAACTCAATTTCAACATAAATATTTATCTTGTAGTAATATATCATGACACAATGCGATCATTTTCAATTATAATTCCATTTAAAACTGGTAAACACTATTTATCTGCTTGCATTGAATCGGTATTAGCGCAAACCTACACCAACTACAAAATCATTGTTTTAACGGATCACACAAGTAACGACGACGGATCAATTGATTATTTATACGCTTTAAACAATCCTAAAATTGAGGTTGTCACAGACAAGGGTACCCTTAATATTTTAGAAAACTGGTCAAGGATTCTAACAGCTAGCCATTGCGAATACATGACCATTTTAGGATACGATGATATTTTGCATCCCCGTTTTTTGGCAACCATTAACCAGCTAATTGACGAGCATAATGATGCTAGCTTATACCATACTCATTTTGAATACATTGACAGTAACGGGAATGTACTTAGTAAATGTAAACCATTGCCTTTAAAATTAAATTCGGTTGATTATTTAAGCATGAGCCTAAATGATCAAATTAGTATAATGGCAACAGGCTATGTATTTAAAACTGCGGACTATATAAAAATTGGAGGAATAGATACGCGTTACCCTAATTTGATTTATGCTGATTTACAATTATGGGTTGACTTAATTGAATTAAAGTATTTAGTTACTTCACCTGAAATCTGTTTTAATTTTCGACTTCACGCTTCCACTACGAAAACCTCAAAGGATAAAATATTAATAGAGGCATTAACGGTATTTGTCTCCTACTTAACGATATTAAAAAACAGATCTGCAAATTATAGGCAGGTTATAAACGAGTATGCCGGAGGATTTTTAGAACAAACCACCAAATCTATTGCGCACAGACTTTTAAGAACGCCTGTTGATTTAAGGCAAGACCTAACGATTAATGAAATAGTCGACAAATTATCAGTTAAGGCAAATGAGGTAGGTGTTGATTATAATCCAGCATCTATAAAATCATTTCGCATAGCTCAAATTATTGAAAGAAGTAAACTCCTGTCTTGGCTGTTTTTACAATTTAAGCGCATATACAGCAAGCCCATTTATCAATAAATAAGCTGTAGCTCGAAATTAAATATTAAGTAAAAAAAGAACCGACTAAATTTTTGACTTTAATTTATAAAGCCATTTTCCAAACCCGGTTTGCATCAGATAAAAAATAAGTTTTAATCTTGTTTGCCAAATTCTTGATTTCAAAGAAAACCCAAAATAAGATTCATAAACCTTTATATTGTCTTCCAAAGACTTTACATATTGTGTTGTGCTTACCCCCTTATCATCGAAGCGGGCGATGGTCTCATTTAAGTAGAAATATTTTTCATTGGAAAGTCGGCAAAGTAAATCGTAGTCCATTGCAATTTTTATAGACATCGAAAAAACACCTACACGGGCATACACTTCTTTCCTTAAAAACCATGTAGGATGCGAGACGGACCTCATTCCTTTATATAATTGAATAGGATCAAAAGGTACACCTACTGTACCCCAGCTGCCATTTCTGTTCATAAAAATATTGCCGCTAATCCATTGTGTAGTTGGGTGATTATTAAAACAAGTATGTACTTTATTTAGAACAGTTTGATCAAAATAGCAATCCCCGGAATTCAATAAGTGAAGTATGGTGCCACTAGCTTTTTGCACCCCTTTATTAAAAGCATCTGAAATGCCTTTATCAGGTTCATTGACCCATTTTCTATAAGGTGGTTGAGGTGTTTGGTTTAACCAATTTTCAATTTCGGTATTGGTGGAGCCATTAATAATATAATGCTCAAAAGGCAACTCGGATTGCTTGTCAACGGAATCACATGTTGCTATTAAATCACTCAAGTTGTTAAAGCATATGGTAATTACTGACAATTGTTCCATAAGTAAAAATAAAGCCAATTTTTGACATATCCACATTTAGTCGATTTGCGATATATTTGCTTATGGGTATTATTCAAAAACAAGGCATAAAGTCATCCTATTTTATTTTTCTAGGATTCCTGATAGGTGCAATCAACTTGTTGGTTTTATTCCCTTTATTTTTCTCAAAAGAAGATCAAGGTTTAGTAAGAGCCATGATTGATATTGGCGCTACCCTTTCGGTATTTTGTACCCTAGGCACACTTCCAGTAGTCTATAAATTTTTCCCCTTTTACAACCACTATTTAGGAAGCAAAAAAAATGAACTTCCCTTTTTGACATTAATAATTAACTTAATTGGGTTTGGAATATTAATTGCAATTGGATGGGCTAATAAAGATTTTATCATTCGAAAATTAGGCAAATCGCCAAGCTTAGGACAATATTTTAATTATGTTTACCCATATACCTTTTTTCTACTTTTGTTTTACTGGCTAGAAGCTTTTGCATGGGGTTTACATAAAGGAGTTACCACAAACTTTTTAAGAGAAACCGCTATACGTATCATTACGACTGTCTTAATATTATTATTTGGTTTTCATTTAATTAATTTTAATCAATTCATAACCCTATTTAGTGGCGTATACCTTATACCCATGTTGGTTTTGTTTTATTTGTTAATCAAATCGAAACAATGGTCATTTAACACTTTCCAAATAAGTAGTGTAACAAAAAGACTAAAAGGAAGAATGATCAGCTTTGCTTTATTTGTTTTCGCTGGTCAATTTTTTAACTTATTAGCTAGAACCAACGACACATTCATGATTGTGGGTTTGAAAGGATTAAGTGATGCAAGTATATTTGCTATTGCTACCTATGTGTCAGCAATACTTGAAATACCGCAACGTAGTTTAAACGCTATTAGTATTCCAATTTTAGCAAAGTCATGGAAAGAAAAAGATTTTGCAAACATCAAACACATATACCATAAAAGTGTTTCCAATTTATTAGTAGTTGGGTTCTTATTGTTTGGACTTATATGGTTAAATATTCAAAACTTGGTTGCTTTTTTAAACTGGGTAAGTCATAAGCAAGGTGGCGGATATGACGCGCTAGTCAATATTAGTTTCATTTTAGGTATTGCTAAATTGATTGACTTGGGAACTGGTGTAAATGCTCAAATCATTGGAACATCCAACTATTGGAAATTTGATTTCTTTACCAATGTGTTATTTGTAATCGTTTCTTTGCCTTTGAACTTTTACTTAATCCAGCATTACGATTTAATTGGATTGGCTATTTCCAATTTAATTGCCCTTACCTTATATAATAGTATTCGATTTGGGTTTTTATACAAAAAATTCAAACTTCAGCCATACACTTGGAAGCATGGGCTATTTGTTGTTTTAATGATTACGCTAATTCTAATCGTTCACTTACTTCCCAACTTAAATAATATAGTATTGAATATCGCGGTTTCATCCATTGTATATACCTCCCTGTTTTACTTAATAACAAAGTGGCTAAACCCTGCGCCAGAAATACTAGATGCATTTCATGGTATCATCAATAAGTTCAGGGATAAATGGTTACTTAAAAAATAGTATTGATAGCTGAGATAGTTCACTAAATAAGAAATCTATTTATAAATAAAACCGAAGTTTTCAATTATTTACAATCCGCAACTTTTTCTGCAGTTGTAATTAAATGAAAAGGAGCATATTTCCCTTGCATTTCAATTTTGAATCCTGCGTAATTTAACATTTGCGAAATGAGCGCGAAGTCAAATACATGATGATGTACTGCCCTGATTTGCTCATTCTGTTCAACCCTGTTTTTCAAAGCTTCTTTTGACTCAATAATATCCCTTGATAAATCGTGCAATTCAATAATTTCTGAAAAATGAGTGGTATCCAACTCATTCGTATTATTATTCAAATCGGCAAGTAAGTGTTCGAATTTTGTGATGGGACGGTTGACATCAAAAGTGAAATTTTTATCAGGGAGCACCAAGGCAATACGACCTCCTATTTTAACAACTCTATTCCATTCCAATAATGCCTTTATGGGATTTGCAATGTGTTCCAATGAATGGCATGATAAAATGAAATCATACTGCTTGTTTTCAATAAATGAAAGGTCAATACCTTCCGCTATAAATTGTTTTCCAATTTTATGTTGGCTATAATGATAATCCCCATTTGAAATTTGACCTTCCCATATGGTTGAGTCTGAAAAGTTAACACCGTCAACGGATTGGGCATATAAATAAATAGGAAATGCTCCTTTCAAATTAAATAATGCACTTGGACCACCAATTTCAATACCATTTAGTCCTTCATACTGCTTAGCAAGTTGTATGAAAGGTCTTTTATTTGGACTTAATAAATAAGAGGCAGTTGTCTGAGCCCAAGCTGAAAAATTCATACTTGTAATTTATAGTGATTTTAAAAATAAAGCTAAACCTTTCTTTTTTTGTTCGTTAAAATCATAGCTTATATTTTTTGTAAAATAAGTGTTTAAATCATATCCACTTGACGCATCAGTAATAGATTCAATAACATCATTAATGTGATTTAACCCAAATTCATTTGCTAAATCAAACGCTTTTATAAAATCGGCAGGGATGGGTTTGTTTGCTATCCAAGTGGCAAATACAAAAGGCAATCCCGTATGTTCAATCCAAGCCTCCGCTAAATCATAAACGTATTTGAAATTAGACCTAGCCAGTAAAGCTCTGTCTCCTATAATGACGCCAGCTGATGTTCCATTTATTTGATGAATATACCCTACTTCCGCCTTAATGAAGTTTACTTCCTTTTTCCAAAACTGTTGCAATAATATTTTTGCCAATTGAACCGATGTCCTACTTTGATAATCTAAATAAACGTTCTCAATTTGCTCCATTGGCACATCACTAAAAATACAAACACTTGCCACTGCCGATTCAGCCCCAATACAATATTTTGAGACCAAATGCGCCTCCTTTAAAAGTGGGATAACAGCCACGGGCACTAAACCCATATCAATATTGCCGTCAATCAAATCTTGGGCAATCATGGCCGGATAAGCTTTGATGAGCTCAATCTGAGGCATTAACCCAGATTGCTCAATTCCATATAATAACGGACGAGTGTTTAAATAACTTACCGCCCCAATGCGCCACTTTCTCTCCAATTGATTTAACTTTGCGCAAAGATATCAAAAACCAATTGTTTAAAGCAATCAATATGTCACAACTTAGTTCCATATCCCCAATTGATGGTCGTTACCATAAACAAACCCAAAATTTGAGTGGTTATTTTTCAGAATTTGGATTAATAAAGTATAGAGTGTTAGTAGAAGTACATTATTTTTTATTTCTAGCAGATAAAAAGTTTTTCAAACTAACTCCCGCCTTAAAGAAAACACTTTTAGCAGTAGTCGATAATTTTTCGGAAGAAGATGCTCAAAAAATCAAAACAATTGAAGCAACTACTAATCACGATGTAAAAGCAGTCGAGTACTTTTTAAAAGAAATATTGGATGCGCATAAGGCAAGTGAACTTAAAGAGTGGATTCATTTTGGATTGACATCACAAGACATAAATAACACGGCCATTCCATTAAGTTGGAAAGATGCCATGGAAAACCATACTTTACCTGCATTAGTTAATTTGCAAAACAGATTATACCAGTTTGCAAAGCAATGGAAAAAGGTTCCATTACTAGCACGTACGCATGGTCAACCCGCTTCTCCTACTACTCTAGGAAAAGAAATAATGGTTTTTGTGGAGCGCTTACACAATCAAATTGAGCTATTTACTGCAATACCTTATGCGGCTAAATTTGGAGGAGCAACAGGCAACTTTAATGCCCATCATATTGCTTACCCTAAAAAGAATTGGGTATCACTTGGCAATGAATTTGTAGAGGATGTTTTAGGATTACAAAGAATGCAGTTTACCACTCAAATTGAGCACTACGATAATTTTGCAGCGCATTGTGATAACTTGAAAAGAATCAACAATATTTTAATTGATTTGTCTCGTGATATTTGGACCTATATATCCATGGATTACTTTAAACAACAAACCAAAAAAGGTGAAGTCGGATCAAGTGCCATGCCACATAAAGTAAATCCAATTGACTTTGAAAATGCAGAAGGAAACTTAGGTATTGCCAATGCTTTATTAGAACATTTGGCAGCAAAACTTCCTATTAGCCGTTTACAAAGAGACTTAACCGATTCAACTGTTTTAAGAAATATAGGCGTTCCTGTTGGGCATATCGCTATTGCAATTAACTCTTTAGAAAAAGGCTTAGGTAAATTAATATTAAATGAGGCTAAAATCCAGGAGGACCTTGAAAATAACTGGGCAGTAGTAGCGGAAGCAATACAAACAATTTTACGTCGTGAAAAATATCCAAACCCTTACGAAGCCTTAAAGGATTTAACAAGAGGCAATAGTAAGATTGATAAGAAATCAATGCATAAGTTTATTGACGGATTAAAAGTGTCTGCAGCGTTGAAAAAAGAATTAAAACAAATCACACCTCAGAATTATACAGGTATTACAGCGGAGTATTAGCGATGATGCGAAAGCTTAGTATAGAAAAATAATAATGCTGAATTTGTAACGCTTAATCGCGATATTGAAATTTAAATAGCGTCCCCCTCACTCGGTGGCGCTATTTTTTTGCGCGGTTCTTTTTTATTTAACAAGGTATGAATAGGCGCCATCCCCTCTTTTTCAATGGCCATAGTTAAAACCTGTGCTGTAGCAGCTGCATCACCCCAAGCACGGTGACGACCCTCAATGCGAATACCTAAATCACGTGTTAAAGAACCCAACCCATATTTTACTAAACCAGGGAAAACTTTTTTACTCAATCGAATCGTGCACAATTTTGGAGCCGACCATTCATAACCATGGTGATTTAATAAATAATGTACAAAGCCATAATCAAAACTAACATTATGTGCTACGAATATGCGATCCTTTAATAGATTATAAATTTGCGGAGCCACTTCCTCAAAAAGTGGTGCAGTTGCAACCATCTCGTCGCTAATACCCGTCATGTTGACTATAAATGGCGGTATTTTTTGTCGAGGGTTAATGAGGGTAACATATTTACCCGTCACTTCCACCCCATTGTGCATTACAATAGCAATTTCAGTAATGCCATGAGATTGTGGCATTCCACCGGTGGTTTCTATATCTACTACTGCAAATTCCATTGGGTGCCAAGTTCGTACATTTTTGTCAAAATAAGCTAGTGGCTTTTCCTTATTTTTGTGGCTCAATTTAGGTAAAGAATAAAGCATGGAACTGAGTAAAAATTTTATACCAGGTGATGTAGAAAACAAATGGTACCAGCATTGGATCGAAAAAGGATATTTCCACAGTGAGCCAAATAAGAAGCCGGCTTATACCGTGGTCATCCCGCCACCAAATGTTACTGGTGTTTTACACATGGGACATTGTTTGAACAATACGATTCAAGATATTTTGGTTCGCCGTGCCCGTATGCAAGGTATGAACCCTTGTTGGGTCCCAGGAACGGACCATGCTTCTATTGCAACGGAAGCGAAAGTGGTTGCCATGTTAAGGGAAAGAGGAATTGCAAAATCATCTTTATCTAGAGACGAATTTTTGACATACGCTTGGGAATGGAAAGAAAAATACGGAGGCATCATTTTACAGCAGTTAAGAAAAATGGGCTGTAGTTTGGACTGGGATCGAACATCCTTTACCATGGATCCTGATTATTATGAAACTGTTATAAAAGTATTTGTTGACTTATACAGCAAGGGTAAAATTTATCGCGGTAAACGCATGATTAATTGGGATGTGCGCGCTAAAACAGCTTTAAGTGATGAAGAAGTAATACATAAGGAAGTAAACGGTAAAATGTATCATATCCGATACAAATTGGATGTACCTGGCGATGAATATATTACCATTGCAACCGTTAGACCTGAAACCATATTTGGAGACACTGCTATTTGTGTGCACCCAAAGGATGATCGTTACAAAAATTTAGTAGGCAAACATGCATTTGTTCCCATGATTAATCGACGCATTCCTATTATAGCGGATGATTATATTGAAATTGAATTTGGAACAGGGGCATTGAAAGTAACACCTGCACATGATATCAATGACTTTAACTTAGGTCAAAAACATGGCTTAGAAGTAATTGAAACATTGAATGAAGACGGAACTATGAACGA
>Ga0114975_10001503_pt1 | contig 16588 bp, 34 predicted proteins | sample S_130626_EF_Meta_FD_87031 | JGI IMG/M metagenome (GOLD analysis project Ga0114975, IMG submission 87031) | Freshwater microbial communities from Lake Simoncouche, Canada to study carbon cycling - S_130626_EF_MetaG | ecosystem: Environmental > Aquatic > Freshwater > Lake | place: Lake...
CATCGTTCTTTACGTTGATACCCATGTCCATCAAAGTCTTAACTGCATCCTTACTTAGATTGCTCAAGTCTACTTGATACTTTCCTGATAACTTGTTTGGCTCATCAAGAGCAGCCCAGAAAATGTCAGCTTGAATCGGTAAAGGTTTAGTTTGTTCCATTTGTATTTCTCCTATTTAGTTTTACTACACATATATTATACCACGTTTTAATGAATCTGTCTACTGCTTTCACTATCTAATTCTTGTTCATACCTTAATACTTCCAGGGATCTTTCTAGTAATTCAATTGCTATCTCGTTACTTAAATGTGTATACACTACAAGGTGGTCGTTATCATTACCTAGTACAACCATTGGATCTACGTGACCAGGTATTCCTTCTACCTTCATGGTGCAAAGTCCGCATCTTTAATTGCTTGAATGTAAACTTCCATTGACTTTAATTCATTCAGTGTATCAAGAAGTTCTGTTTTAATTTCAACTACAGTTTCTCCTTTACGAAGCTTCTGTAATACTAAATCTTTTATATCATCCATCAATGGGTTTCCTTCCATGAGTTACCTACTTTATATTCACCAGCTAGAGGACAACGCATTTGTAGTTCCTTACCTGCTAACTCAATAGCTTTAGTTCCTAACTTACCTGCTTCCTCTGCTCTGCTTTCTTCTACTTCAATCTGCCATTCGTCATGCACATTAGCTACAAACTTGTAGTCAATCTTAGCCCTACGTAGTTCATCATTCAAGATAACTAACGCTTGCTTCATGACAATCGCACCCGCACTCTGGAGTAAGCTGTTAAGTGCTGCGTGGTCAGACCTAATCTGTATTCTACGTCCATCAATACCGAGTATCGACATCTTGTCTGCAACGATACGACTGACTTTTTCTCTAAGTGCTTTAAGCGAGGGAGTGTTCTTAAGAAAATCAGACTTAAGCTTTTGTCCTTCTTTCGCTGAACCGCCAACAATCTTCCCGATCTTGGCATCCCCTGCACCATACAGGAATGCATAAATAAACGTCTTCGCTTGGTTGCGTGTCTCAAGTCCAGCAGCCTTTTGATTTGCTGTATGGATGTCACCTGAAACGACTTCGCTTGTATACGCATCATCTCTCATATAGTGAGCAAGCATTCTCAACTCCAATCCTGAAGCATCGATACCTACTAACTTATATCCCTTGTCTACAATCCATAGATCCCTACAGTCTTCTCCGTAGGGGCTTCCACTATTTGGTACTTGTGCCATGTTAGGCGACATGTGCGTCATTCGTCCTGTGACTGCACCATTAGTAATCACCTTACCATGTACTCTACCATCACTACCTAATGCCTTCAGCCACGATTCTATTTGAGCTACTCTCTTCTGGAGCATTAGATACTCATTGATCGCTTTAGCTTCAGGTATATCTAAGCCTTCGAGCGTCCCTTCGTCGACGATTGGCTGCCCTGTTTCTGTGAACCTGTCTGGTTTCCAGCCTTTCTCGATGAGCCTTTCTCCAATTTGCTTGCGACTGCCTGGGTTGAAGACTTCGACTTTTGCTTTGAGGGGCTTGCCTGTTTTCTCGGAGATACGCTCAATGGTTTTGGTAGGAAAAATGCTTTGCATCTGGACTTCAATAGCAGATAACTTACTCTGCAATTCAGACAAAAGAATTGTAGCTTTCTTTTCATCCAACTTAAAACCGTTTCGTTCTTGCTTTGCGATGATCGCCTGGACTTTGTGCTCAAGATCAATACTCCTTTGGTCAAACTTCTGTTGTTTAAGTTCTAATACTAAATGCTTGTACAGCTTCTCTGTTACTAGTGTATCTTGGATACAGTACTTCTCCATCTCTGGTGTCAGTCCACCATCCCAGTCACTGAAGTCATCTTTAGGAAACCCTAATCGTTGACCCCAGGCTGCAAGACTATGTCCCCCTTCGAGGCTTGGACTTAGTAGTCTGCTTAACACGAGCGTATCGCACACTTGGCTCGGCTTCATCGTAACTTTCCAAGTCTCTCTCAGTACTGGGGCATCGAAGCAGATTCCGTTGTGCATGATAATCAAATCGCAGTTGTCCAAATACTTTTGTAATCCGTTTGCTTCCTTCCATGATACGACTGCTCCTGTCTCAATGTCTCTAGTAACTGCTAACCAAATCTTATTGTGTTGACTGTTCGTCTCTATGTCCAGTACTACCTTCATTTAATTTCCTCAGTCGTTTAATTGCTTCTTGAATTAAGCCACACTCTTTAGCTGCGTAAGGATTACCATAACGCTGATCTAATGCTTCAATCAATTCTTCAGTTGTCATCTCTTCTTGTTTCCATTTCCATAAGTTGTTCCAATTAGGTAAGTGCAGTGGTGGACACATCCATACCATTACGAGTTTCTCCAGTACCTATCTTTAGGATTAGCTAACATCGACTTGAGCAGTTCATCCACTGAAGTAAACCATTGAGTAACTCTCATGCCTTCCTTAGTAATAATATCAAAGCTCATTCCACTACTCCTTGTTTAACTCTCCAGGGATACTTATCTTCTATCCAAAAGCAACGCATGTCTCCGTCTTTAGTTGATAAGAACCCTCTCCATACTGCATGCTTAGTACTAAAGTCATTGCATGTAAGTCCTTGAATATCAAGGTAAATTCCTTTAACTGTCCATCCAAGTACGAACACTGCACAATATTTAAGCAGACTTCTTAAGTACTGGTTTCTTATTAACGATAGGATCTTCAATGATAGTTACCTTCTTGCTTTCAGTTATTTGTTTATCCATTAACAAGGACTGTACCTGTATCTCTAACTTCTGAACTTTCAATGATAAGTCATTGACTAATGCTATTACTTTAGGTAGTTGAATCAAACCCATTATATAATTCCCCGTGTGTGTAGTGCGTTTATAATATAAAGCATGATGCCTAAGAAGTACATCACTGCAGCCACTAATTCAACTAAGACTAGTGGTGCATCCTGCTGCAATATACCTGCTAAAGTCCACAATGATGACCCAATCAACCCAAAGAATAGATTCAAAGGATACACATTGAAACTTGTCAGACCAATTCCAATCAGGCATAGGGTAGTTCCTAACCATTTTGTTAGTAGCAGACTGTGCTTGTTGGGCATATTGTACATGTAACTATCTTTGTTCCGTTAACGATTGTAGTAGTGGTGCAAGCCATACTAATATTATACACCATAATCAGTGTTACTGCAAGTAAAATCTTCTTCATAAACTATTCTCCTCTGGTGGTAATTCATTCATACGTCCTGTGTTGCGTGAGTATAACAACCTACATGCTAACCCTGTCAGTCCACTGAAACGATTCTTCAGTACACGAACATAGGTAGTGTTACGCTCATTAGGATCTTCATGCTGTCCGTTACGCTCTAGACCAATCACCATGTCACTTAACTGTGCGATACTACCTGACCCACGCAGTTGTGCTAACGAAGTCGCAGCACCCTCCTCATGCCCCTTAGATTCAGGACGCTTAAGGTGTGACACCACGAACAAACTAATCCCTGTCTCTTGCACAAGCATGCGAAGCTTAGTCATGATCTCATCAATTGCTTTACGCTCATCACCTGATTCCTGAGCAGACACAATGATACTTACATGATCCACGAATACATACTTGCAAGCAAGTCCCCTAGCCATAAACCTAACCCGATTGATAATGTTATCAACAGAAGTACTGCCGAAATGATCAAAAAGAAACAGTCTATCAGTACCAAGAGTACGATTAAACGAGTCCAAAAGTTCTTCATCTGTAACCTCACAATCAGGTAAGTGTAATGGTTTATTTGCAGCCAATGCCATCAAGCTTTTAGCAGTTTTCTTTACTGATTCTTCCAAGAACATTAGACCAATGTTATCCTCTGTCTTAGATAGAATCTGCCACACAATCTCTCGCAGGAATTGAGATTTACCTAGTCCTGATCCTGCCGTTACTGTAACAAGTTCTCCGAAACGGATTCCGTATGTCAGATCATTGATACCATGATACGGATACATTACCTCAGCCTTCTCCTCTGCTTGATTAACCATCTCCCACAAGCTAGACCCTGAGACAATCCCATCAGGAACATACTTCTCTGCGTCCCACCAAGTCTCTACGAATTCCTTGTTCAATCCCTTGCTTAGGTAATCACATGCGTCCTTCAGTCCTTCCTTCTTAGGCTTGAAAATGTGTGCCTTAGCTCCGAAGAGTTCAGCCACTTCCTTAGATGCTTCCTTGCCAGGCTCATCATTATCAAAGCAGATAACAATCTTCTCGAATGAATCAAGATACTCATAGCTTGCTCGACAATCCTTCAGTGCAGACTGAGCCCCATTACGGATAGACACTACAGGAAACCTAGACCCTGTTAGTTGGAATACTGCTAGTGCGTCAAACTCACCCTCAGTAATCGTAATAGCTCGTCCACCAGGGGTAAACTTAGACTGCCCGAATAGTGTTGCATGCTTCCAATCACCTTGGATACTGAATGTCTTCTCCTCCATTGACCGTACCTTGGCTGCAATTACTTTGCCATCTGCATCAGCATAGGGAAAGTAGTAGTTCTTACCATCAGAACCTGCACCGAAGTGGTGCATAGTAGACAATGAGATACCACGATCTACTACATGTACTGCTTCAACATCTCGTAATGCCTCTGTAAAGCTCATAGAACCTTCCTGTTGCGTTTGTTTAAAGGAGGTGATACCTAGCCCTTCCAAGTCTTCTAGCGTTGCTCTTGGTGCTTTCTCGTAAGTCTTACAGACATAGCAGAATGTATGACCATCATCGAATAAAGCATTCCCATCACTTGACCCACACTTAGGACACTCAATATGCTTAAGGAATATTGAATCATTCGTCTTCATACTAACTTCCCATCATAGGTTCTTAGTGCAGGGTTTAAGTATCCCTTCCTTGCCTTCTCTAATGCTTCCTTCTTCTCTACCTCCAAGTAATCATAGATATCTGTCATGACACTATCGATTCCGTATTGTGAAATGTAGTAGACAATCTCACCTAGTGCAAAATGGTAGTGTGCTTGCTCCTGGTCTTGATCATAATTTACACAGCTCATCTTCTTAATTCCTTCTTAGTTAACTATATAGAAAACAATAATAATATAAAACTACTTAAGACTACTTAGTAAACTACGTAGTAAAGTATACAGTATACTTACCTCTTTGTCAATAGCTTTTACTTTTTCTTTTACATTTTTATTCGTCATAATTTTCTTCCTCTTCCGTTGTCTCTTCGGATTCGTCTCCATCGTATAGGTCATACCGTTCCTCTGACAATAGATCATCCTTGATTGTGCTATAGCACTTATTACACATGTCCAAGAATTCCCCTGTAGTGGCACTTTTACGAGTTGACTCAAAATCACTTAACGCTCTATCGCAACAATAACATCTCATTTTATAGCTCCTAATATTGTACCACGTTTAGACGATTCCGTCACCTAAAATCTTATATGCCCAACTGTAGCTTTTATCCTTCTTTGTCTCTCTAATCATCTTAATTGTCTCTATCCGTAGACATCTATCAAGATTAGCAAACTTAAGAGCCTCCTCCTTATAACCAAATATTCTAACAACGCTCCCATCTATATCAATTATCTTATATAGCTTCTTCATTACAGATACCCTCCAAAGTAAGCAAGTAATACTTGAATGCTAAAGTATACCACAGTAAACACTAATACACCAGTAATAAAATATTTATCAATCATCATGCCAATCATCCTCATCAATAAAATCTGATTCATCAAGAGCACACTCCAACTCTTCTAGCTCCTCCTCCGTCAACTCTTCATCATCTGGTTCATAATACTTATCATTATTGTATCCTGCGTCATATCGATTCATGGTTTACTCCTCCGCTTGGGGTTTATTGATTCGCTTATAGTACTTACGTATCAGTCTATTAGCTTCTTTAATCTCTGCATGCATTACGTCTACTCCGTCCCATCTATCGTCTTCTATATACGTCTCTATCGATTCAGTTAAGCGAGACAACAGATCTACAGTATACGCTAAGTCTAAGTTATTCATTTTCAAATCCTTCTCTTAATTGATCACACATATCTACTATGCCAGAAAAACAAGTAGGACACAAACTAAAATATAACATTCCAATATATCCATCAATTCCTCCCTCACCATCTAATGAGAAATCACACAAGCATATATTACACTTACTTAAACTATTGTCTTCCATTCTCTAGTCCTTTCTGATAGTACAATGTAATCGCTCCAATCAGTCTCACATCCTTTGCGACGATAGGCAACAATGCTTTCTCTATCATCATCCAGGGTAAAGTTAATCTCCCACCTACGCAAGGCATAAAACCAGTCTCGCTCCTCTTTAATCTCATCATCAAAATTATTCCACAGTATATCCGCACATCTCTTTAAGTGATTGATTGTACTCATCATTTTCCACACTCCAATTCATGGTTGATTGATCCGATAACAGAGTCTACCATATTATGCACCATAGAATCCATCTCCGCTCTAGTATAAACTACATTGTACTTACGTGTCAATAGCACTACACTATCAGCATATGCCCTGGCACTCTCATAAGTGGTAAACCACTCACCATTACAAAAATAATTACGTTCCATTTAATCCACCTTAAAAAAGTATTTAACGTATGCCCTGGGATTAGGGGTTTGATTATCATACCATATACCATCAATAAGTGCAAGGGCATGGCAAGATTTTATTACGTAGTATTTACCCTTCGGATATTGCTTAGCAAACTTAGCTAATGACATCTTTAATTTTGTAGGCATTTGATAGTTGTTTATATCCGCCTCTCCTGGATAGTGTTTAAAAGCATTTAAAGCTTGTGTAATCATGCGAACACTAACCCCCTTACCCCTATCCCTGCCCAGGGTTTTAAACGTCTCAGCGACGCTATAATATGGTTTATTAAAAACTATACTCATGGCATTAAGAGCACAATTATTCCGATCTGATCCGCTTGGATCTGCTAAGCTTTTTATATATTCCATTAGTTTGCCTCCAGGGGTTCAATAGTGTAATCAAAATATTTTAATAGCTCTAATCCCTCTAGCTGCTCTTCAATAGCTTTTACAATCCAATCAGGCGGGATATCTGACAATAATTCTAATTCTATTTTGTAAGTATTCATTTTAAGTATTCCATAGGTTTAAAGTTTTAACGTGCTCTCTTATCTCTTCTACCGCTTTTATCATCTCAGGATTACCATAATAATAAGACTGGTAATTTCTGATCTTACTACTTTTATCCGCTATATGATCCCTAAGCTTTAAGATAATTCCTTGATCGTCGCAAGCTTTATATAATCTAGCTAGATCGCAATCTTCCTCCAGGTAAGCATACAATCCCCTGGTATAACTAAAATAAGATATATCCTTATCAATTCCCAATGCTTTTAATTTAGCTAGTGAGATCTTAACCCATCCATGCCCAGGATCTTGATAAAAATCTAATGTCATTCTTTTCATGAGATAACCCCTTCATCTAATAATTGATTTAATGTACGTCCAAAAAATCCCTGCAATCCATAGCCTATTTTTGTATCATGCAGATATTGCCAGGCTTCTATAATTGTATCTTCATCTTCGCATTCAATAAAACCCTCTGCAATTCCTACCGCTCTATATGAATCCATCATGATAAACCCCCTTATAAATTAAGCTTTTACCGCTAGAATTTTAATCACTTTTGCCATTTTAACCCCATGAGCCTTATATCCAATGACTGGCACGTCCTTAGAATAGCATGCTCTGCATCCGTTGCATTTACCATCATGCTTATAAGCCTGGCATTCTGTAACCCCTGCGGGTACTTCACCTGAGAAAATTGTACTAGTCGTATCACCTGGGATAATAGAGCCATCTACACTATCTGAAGAGAATCTAACCACTACATTAGGCAAACTCTGCATTTTAGCAATGACTGATTCAAACTTCTTAAACTTATGCATTCTAGTAGGCATCCAATGCTTTACCCAGGGAGTCGACTCCATTACTACTAAAATCTTTTCTGCTAATTCCAGGCTAAACATGTCCCCCGAATCAAACCATCTAAAATATCTAGAGGAATCTAGAGCTTTAATCATATCCTGATCCCAGTCATGCCTAGTAAAATCCTCTTTATTGTAAGCCCTGGGAGCTTTTACATTAGGAAAATTATAATTCCCTGTAGTGGCATAGCACCCTTTACATGCATCTACTAAGCCTCCCTTACCATCTGCAGAGCCTGGGCAGGTATCAATAGCCTGTAAACTCCAGGAAAGAATGCCATCTAGTTTAGAAGTTTTAGATAATTTGATCATGATTAAAACTCCAGTTTAAATTTCTTATTCATAACTACAGGTAAATAATTATTACGGATCTGACGTAAAACCCCTGAATCCTTGCCACTATACCATAATAGGCTTAATTCATTTTTCCAATTGTCACCATGTACCAGGGCAAAATCTTTTAATGCTTTTAATTGGATCTCATTCATTTTAAAACCCTCCAGTAGTATAAACATAAATCAATAGTGGAATTGTAAAGCATAAAACCCCTAGAATACATCCTTGAATAAATTTAATCATGATCTCAGCTCCTTAATTGATATACATAGTGTTATGAACAACGTCTATTCTATAATTGATGTGAGTCTCTACTGGATAGTCTTTGAATACGAACATGACATCAGTTTTTTTCATTTCAAATTCTGTTCCGTCGTCGTCACTAAATTTTACATATCCGAAAACCTTTGAACAGGCTTTTAAGTCTTTTTTGAATTGTGCTAAGTTTGCCATAATGTATTTTCCTGGTAATTGTTTAGATTGTAAAGCCGTTAGTCTTCAAATAAATCTGATCTTCTAATGGAGCACAACATATTGCCATCATATGTTTGTTGATATATTTCTGAAGCTTGATTCTATTTGATTCTGTAGGATCGTTTTTAAAGCTTATTAGTAGTTTGTTCATTTTATCTATTCCTTGTTTGGTTTGTTTATTTGTTGCTATGTAGTAACTATATACTAATTTAAAACCTTGTCAATAGTTTTCTTTATATCTTTTAGTTATGTTTAATTGATTCTATATGATTAGGGTTTACCCTCGAAAATAGAGATCTTTTCCTGGGAATACTAAGCCCTATTAAATCATTTAAATCGCTCTAAAGCTCTATAAATGCCCTTAGAATTGATTGCTTAATTATTAGGCAATTATTGTCTAGATCTTGAATAGTCCTATAGATTGTAGTGTTATTAGATCTTATTGCTATTCCTGGCAGATTGTGGTAGATCCTGAATAGTGTTATAGAGTGACTATCCTAATCTCATTCACTTGTCAATATAAATCTGCAATAACCCTATAAATCTCTCAAGTATTATTCCCTAGCATACTAAATTGATTCTGTCAATAGGTATAAACCCTAATTCATGTCATATAGTGAAATTCTATTTCATATTGTGAAATCAATGGGGGGCTGGGGTGCTTGACTCTTTAGATTTTTGACTCAGGCTCTGAAATTCACGAGAAGGAAAATTAAGAAAACTCAGTAAATTGCTTAATAATTAGGCAGTTAGAATCTCCTTATAAATCAAGGACTTATGTAATGTATATCACTATGTGAAATGCTCTGAATAAAGGGACACAGTCATTAGCTGCGGAATACGTGCTAGCGTAGCTCTACAGACCCGCTAGTCCTCCCTATAGAGGGGTTCATAAGACGTGCATCGTAGACAACTAAATAAAAATAAAGCTTGACAAATCTAGAAAGTTATGGTATAATAGTTGTACTAAGAAGAAGACTAAGTTGAAAAAACAACAATAAAAGAATACTTAACCTCTGAAGAGTGCAGTAAAACTACTTAGTAACTATATAGTGTATTGAATTCTATTGGTTTTTGTTCTCTGCGATAGCAGGTAAAGAAAAGGTTCTTAATGTCTCAAGATGATGTCTCTTTTAAAGAGGTGGAGTTGTCTCCCACAGTCCCTCGTAGGAGAGGTCGTCCTCCTAAGTCTCTTGTGGAGAGCAAGAAGAAGCCAGGTAAAGTAGGTAGACCTGCGGGAGATGCACAGAGAATACAGGAGTTTAAAGCTAGACTACTGAGTTCTAGTGGAACAAAGATTATAGATACTGTTATTCGTAAAGCATTAGATGACGATGACAAAGATCAGATAGCAGCTTTAAAGATGTGTATGGATAGATTACTACCTACATCATTATTTGAGAAAGATGCTAAAGGACAACGTAATGCAGTAACTATTAATATTACTGGATTAGGTGAAACTAAGATTGAAGCAGTAGAAGATATTGAAGCAGAGATAGTAGATTATACTGAGGTTGAAGATGAATCTTAGTTTTGAGTTACTACCTTGGCAAAAAGAAGTATTTCAGAATAATACCAGATTTAAGGTTATTGTTGCTGGTAGACGATGTGGTAAATCTAGATTATCTGCTGTAGCATTATTAGTAGAAGGACTTCGTTGTCCACAAGGTTCTGCAGTAATGTACGTAGCACCCACCCAGGGACAAGCAAGACAGATTATCTGGGATGTATTAATGGAATTAGGTAGAGATGTTATTCAGAGTAGTCATGTGAATAATATGGATATCACATTAATCAATGGAGCAAAGATATATGTTAGAGGATCAGATCGTCCAGACACTTTGCGTGGTGTCAGTCTTACTTATTTGGTGCTTGATGAGGTAGCTGACATTAAATCAGAAACCTGGGAGAAAGTATTAAGAGCTTCTCTTTCTGATAAAAAAGGTTCTGCATTATTTATTGGGACACCTAAAGGACGTAACTGGTTCTACGATATGTACAACCTTGGTCTTGATGGTACAGATGAAGAGTGGAAGTCTTGGCACTTTACTACCAAAGATAATCCACTGATTGATCCTAAAGAGATTGAAGGTGCTAAGAAGACTTTAAGTAGCTTCTCATTCAAGCAAGAGTACGAGGCTTCCTTTGATAATGCTGGTACAGACTTATTCAAAGAGAAGTGGATTAAGTTTGGAGAAGAGCCTGAAGATGGTGTCTGGTATCTAGCAATCGACTTAGCTGGATTTACTAATACTAACTACTCTGAGACTCGAAAGAAGAGATTAGATGAATCAGCAATCGCAGTAGTTAAAGTAACTGATGATGGTGTTTGGTTTGTTAAAAAGATTGAGCATGGTAGATGGGATGTTAAAGACGCTGCAGGACGCATTCTAAAGAACATACAAGAGTTTGAACCTGTAGGTGTAGGGATGGAGCGAGGCACTGTTAGAAACGCTGTGTTGCCCTATCTAAGCGATCTGATGAGGTCTAAGAATACCTACGCTACTATTCAGGATTTAACGCATGGCGGTAAGCAAAAGACTGAGCGTATTGTCTGGGCATTACAAGGTAGGTTTGAGCATGGTAAGGTTATCCTCAACGAAGAGGAAGACTGGAAAGAGTTCCAAGACCAGCTACTAATGTTTCCTACTGCTCAAGTACACGATGACTTGATTGATGCTTTATCCTACGTAGATCAATTAGCTGTAACTTCGTACTTCTCAGATGATGATGAAGATGAATATGAACCGATGGACTTTGTAGCAGGATACTAATGAACGAACTAGATAATTGCCCTCTCGCTCTACAGAGCAACTCCCTTAACATTAAGAACCACCTAAGTACTATTGAAGAATACAACTTAGGTCCTGCAGATCCTCGTCAACCTAATAATGAGTTCTGGGCAGCTAAAGCAGTTCTATGGGGTGTACCTGAAGGTGATGCTCGTGGTCGTCTCTGTGCTAACTGTGAGTACTACTACAACACTTCTGAGATTGAAGATTGTATTGATGCTGGTCCTGCTAAGAACTTAAAAGCTTCTGCTCTTCCATTAACACCTAAGTGGGCTGACATTGAATCTAAACCAGTAGCTTACTGCGAGAAGTTTGATATTACTTGTTCTCCTGTTCGTACCTGCGACGCTCAAGAGATGGGTGGTCCAATGGACGATGAACGAGTAGACGCTGAAGAAGAAAGCAAACCAGCTATCAATATCTATATTAATTTAAACAAGTCGTCTATCGATGATACCACAGAGGAATTGAAATAATGGCTGAATTTAAAGAAGACGAAGTAACTAGTGAAGATAAAGACCTAGTATCCTTTGTTGTTGACCATTGTAATGGCTGGCGAGATCATCGCAACGTCAATTACCTAGATAAGTGGGAAGAGTATGAGCGTTTATGGAGAGGTATTTGGGATGCTGCAGATAAGACGAGAGAGTCTGAGCGTAGTCGTTTAATTACTCCAGCCTTGCAGCAAGCTATTGAATCTAAACAAGCTGAAATCTCTGAGGCAGTATTTGGTCGTGGTGAGTGGTTTGATATCATTGATGATCAGCAAGACCCTGAGAAAGCTGATATGCAGCTTGTACGTACTCAGATGCATGAAGACTTTAAGTTCTCTAAGGTTAAGAAGTCTTTAGACCAGATTATCCTTCTTGGTGAACTCTATGGTACTGGTATCGGTGAGATAATTGTAGAAGAGAAGACAGTAATGTCTCCAGCTACTCAGCCTATCCCTGGTTCTAACATGGCTGCTATTGGTGTCATGGACAAGAAGAAGTTCATGGTAACTTTAAACCCTATCAATCCACGTAACTTCCTTATTGAGCCTAATGCTAAAGATGTAGAGAGCTCACTAGGTGTGGCTATTGAAGAGTATGTAGCTTATCACACTATCATTCAAGGTATGGTTGACGGTACATATCGTAAAGTAGCTATTACTCCTGCTTACGATGACATGAAGCTAGAGCCTACACAGGAAACAACACAGCGTCAAGATGACAAAGTACGAATTGTTCGCTACTACGGTAAAGTTCCTAAGAGTTATCTAACTGGTATTCAGAAGAAAGACGGAGAAGAAGTAATTGATTTGTTCCCTGAAGGGTCTGAAGCTAAGGACTATGAGGACCTAGTAGAGGCTATCGTTGTTATTGCTGATGATACTTGGCTTCTCAAAGCTGAAGAATCACCTTACATGATGAACGATAGACCTATTGTTGCTTATCAAGCAGACTCAATGCCAGGTCGTTTCTGGGGTCGTGGAACTGCAGAGAAGGGCTACAACATGCAGAAGGCTATTGATGCTCAGGTACGTAGCCACCTAGACTCACTAGCTCTTACAACAGCTCCTATGATGGCTATGGACGCTACACGTCTGCCTCGTGGTGCTAAGTATGAAGTACGTCCAGGTAAGAACATGTTGGTTAATGGTAATCCTAACGAGATCATGATGCCATTTAAGTTTGGCACTACAGATCCAGCTAACTTCCAGACAGCACAAAACTTCCAAGGAATGCTCCAGCAAGCCACAGGAACGATTGACAGCTCTGCAATGCCAGGGCAGGTAGCAGGGGGTGAAGCAAGTGGTGCAGGGCTCTCTATGGCTCTCTCAGGGTTTATGAAGAAGAACAAGCGTACCTTGATCAACTTCCAAGAAGACTTCCTTGTTCCTTTCATTACTAAAGCTGCTTGGAGATTTATGCAGTTTGATCCTGAGCGTTATCCAGTTAAGGATTATGTATTCCTCCCAGTATCTAGCTTAGGTATGGTAGCTCGTGAATATGAACAACAGCAGATGGTTGGCTTGATGCAGACACTTGGACCTACAAGTCCTATCACTCCAGTACTATTACAGGGCATTATTCAGGGTTCAAGCCTATCTAATCGTGAAGAGATTGTATCTACACTGCAACAAATGAGTCAAAATCCACAACCTGATCCAATGGAAGAGCAAATGAAGCAGATTGCTATGCAAACAGCTATGGCTCAGCTACAGAAGGTACAGGCAGAGGCAGCTCAAGCACAAGCAAGTGCTCAGCAGATGGGTGTTGAGACTCAGTTATTGCCTGTAGAGATGCAGATTAAGGCTATTGCAGCTCAACAAAGCACTGCTGGCATGGATGAGTTCACTAAAGCTGAGAAATTAGCTAACTTAGCACTCAAAGAAGCTGATATCCAGTCCAATGAACGCATTGCTATTATGCAAATGCAAGGAAAAATGCAAAAAAGTGCTTGACATTTGAGTAAAACTGTGTTATAATATTAACATACTAACACACATTTACTCCCTTGTCAAGGAAAAAGTTAAATGAATCGAGAATTACAAGAATATTACGAGAATCGCTTTGAGATGATGGCTACCAAGGGGTGGACTGATCTCTTAGAGGACTTAGAGTTAATGATCTCTACTACTGATACAGTAAGAGGGATTGATACAGAGCAACAACTCCACTTCAGGAAGGGCGAAATGTCCATCATGAACTGGATTAAGACACTTAGAGAGTCAAGTACAGAAGTATACGAACAGTTACAAGAGGAAACCTCAAGTGGCTCGTAGAATGTATGACTTTAAGTGTGAAAAGAATCATCTAATGGAGTCTTTCGTCGATGAGACGGTTAAAGAGGCTTCATGCGATGTGTGTGGCGAGAAAACAACTCGCATCATCTCCCCTGCTAAGATATCTTTAGATCCTCTTAGTGGGCAGTTCCCTGGAGCAACAGCAAAGTGGAGCAGAATGAGAGCTGAGAAGCTGGCATTGGAGAGGAAAACAAATAGTTAATCGATTCACAAGTGGACTCTTGACCACCGAATCATTTTTTAAATTATCCTAAAATCGCATTGCGACAGGAGTATACATGGCTGCTAATTTTATCGAACTGCAAGAAGAACAATCAACTGAAGTTTATGCTGATCCAACTCAACAAGAAGAAACTAGTTTAGAATCTGCTCCAGCAGGTAACCCTGAATCAGTTACAGAACCTGAAATACCTGAAAAGTACAAGGGCAAAAGTCTTGATGATATTGTAAGGATGCACCAAGAAGCTGAAAAGCTAATAGGTCGTCAAGCACAAGAAGTTGGAGAAGTACGTAAGTTAGCTGATTCTCTTTTGAAGCAACAACTCGAATCGAAGCACGACTCACAGCCAGTAACAGCACAAGAGATTGATTGGTTTGAAGACCCAGCAAGAGCAGTAAATCAGGCACTAGAGAATAATCCAATTCTCAAACAAATGCAGCAACAGCAAGCTCAACAAGCCCAGCAAGTTGCATTGCAAACGATTGAGAAATCTCATCCTGATTTTGTTAGTGTGGCTCAGTCAGAAGACTTCCAACAATGGGTTGGTGGTTCTAAGATTAGGCAGAGACTGTTTTCACAGGCTAATGATTTTGATGTAGATGCAGCAATGGAACTACTAGATACTTACAAGTCTCTACGTGGTAACAGACAAGCTAAAGAGGAAACCTCAAAAGCTGCTGACGAAACTCTTAAGAAAGCTGATAGTGAGAGCAGAAGCAAAGCACTCAAGACTGCATCCGTACAACAAGGCGGAACAGGGGAATCAACTAAACCCATTTATCGTCGTGCAGACTTAATTCGCTTAAGAATGCAAGATCCTAGACGCTACGAAAGTATGGCAGATGATATTCTGAATGCTTACGCAGAAGGTCGGGTTCGTTAATTTTAATTTAATATTTAGGAGATTTACAAAATGGCAAATGCAGCTTATCCTGGTGGATCAGGAACAATCGTAGCAAAAACTCAAGCAGACAAATTCATTCCAGAAATCTGGTCTGATGAAGTTATCGCTGCTTATCAAAAGAACTTGGTTCTCGCTAACCTAGTTAACAAAATGACCATGAAGGGCAAGAAAGGTGATGTACTTCACATTCCTAAGCCAACTCGTGGTTCTGCTTTCGCTAAAGCTGCAAACACTGCAGTTACTATCCAAGCGGATACAGAAACAGAAGTAAACGTATCAATCGATCAACACTTTGAATACTCACGTTTCATTGAGGACATCGTTGAAGTTCAAGCTTTAGCATCACTCCGTCGCTTCTACACAGAAGATGCTGGCTATGCTTTGTCTAAGAAGGTTGATGACACATTGTTTGCTTTAGGTAAGTCCTTTGGCGATGGTGATGGTACTGACTGGACTAACAGTGCAACATTCTACTCAAACGCTGGTACAGCTTTGGGTGCATACGCTGAAGATACAGTAGCTTCTACTTCTACTTTCACTGATGCGGTTTTCCGTGCTTTGATCAAGAAGATGGATGACGCTGATGTTCCTATGGATGGTCGTTTCTTCGTTGTTCCTCCTTCAGTTCGTCAAGCTATTCTCGGTATTGACCGTTACAATAGTTCTGACTTCGTCGATGGTCGTGGTGTTAACAATGGTATGATTGGTAGCTTGTATGGTATCGACATCTATGTATCTAGCAACTGTCCATTAATCGAAACTGATGCTAACAACACTGCTGGTGGTGATGTTAAAGCAGCCGTATTAGCTCATAAAGATACTATGGTATTGGCTGAGCAATTAGGTGTTCGTTCACAGATTCAATACAAGCAAGAATACTTGTCTACTCTTTACACTGCAGATACACTCTACGGTGTTAAAGTTGTACGTCCAGAAGCTGGTTTCGTATTAGCTGTTAACGGTTAATCAGTAGTAATTATTCTGCCCTGTCTTCGGATGGGGCAGTTTATTAAAGAGTTCTTTAATAGAGTTCTTTAATAAGCCAGGAGAATAAATGTCAATCTATCG
>Ga0114975_10001508_pt1 | contig 16537 bp, 9 predicted proteins | sample S_130626_EF_Meta_FD_87031 | JGI IMG/M metagenome (GOLD analysis project Ga0114975, IMG submission 87031) | Freshwater microbial communities from Lake Simoncouche, Canada to study carbon cycling - S_130626_EF_MetaG | ecosystem: Environmental > Aquatic > Freshwater > Lake | place: Lake...
GACCTACTAATTAACGATGCGTATGATGCTCTTTGGACCGAGAAACGTTGGAAGTTTGCAGAGAAAACTGTCTTCCTCGATATCTGGCCTGACATCGTCGCCACACAAATAAGCGGAATCACAGTCTCAGCAGCATGCACTAATAACAGACGCCGCATCGTCTTCAGCGGTCAAGTCCATGCCCTTGATCTTCCTTTCGTCTGGGAAGGACAGATCTTTGAGATTGACGGCCGCGACTACAATATTTTGAAAGTTGTCAACAGCGTTGAGATTCACCTGGATGTCCCATTCCGTGGCACCACCGCTGCAGCAAATGTAACATGGAAACTAAAACACCGCTTCTACGAGATACCTAAAGATGCCATTGAAATGCTATTTGTTGGTCATCGTGACACTCCTTCAGTTGGTAAACGACCACCATACGGTGCTATGCGTGGACTACTGGCTCGCCGTGATGAGGACCTTAATCTCAGGGAAGATCTAACAAACTTCTGGAGTGAGTGCTATATCCCAGTCGGCACCGCTAACGTTCCTGCCGCCGAGACATTCACCTTTGCCCTTACCAATCCAGGCGGTGGATCTTTCATTGGCAATCCATACGTTGAACTGTGTTGGGCCTTTGAAGACCAGGGCGGAAAGCTCGGTCCTCTCAGCCAGCCTAAGATTATTCAAGCAGTTGGTGGATTGGCAGGTGGCGTTGGTATTATCATGTCATTCAAGACATTCGATGATGAGCCTGTCCAAGCACCTGTCTTCAATCCGTTTATTGATCAAGTAGTCAATCAGTTCGAAGGCATGCGCAAACGGATGTTCTTCAATCAGAACTTTAATCGTGTAACTGGTGTCCGTCAAGCAGGTCTTCCTGTCTGGCGAGATGTGGTGATTGGACCGACTGTCTCATATCCAGCAATTCCTGGCTACACATCTGATGCTGATCCTGTCAGAGTCCCAGATGAGACTGCTACTTACACCATCACTTCTCCCACTCAGTTGGCTGTTGGTGGCAAACGCTATCAAGACTGGGAAGGCTTGCATGCCAGATTCCGTCCTTATCCCAGGCCCATTGGCTCTGACTTCCAATATCAGTTCTTGCTTGGTGTCCCAGTTGGAGACCAGCCAGTTAACAGTGCTGAAGAGCGCTTGTTCCGCCAGTGGGAGTGCCGCTACTACCGCAAGCCCAATCGTCTTGCACTACAGACCGATCAGCCTGAACTACCGCATGAGTTCCACAACTTGATTGTCTACAAGGCACTCCACGATATCTTCAGTAAGCATGATAATGTGACTCAGGCACAGGTCTACCAGACGAAATACAACAAAGAGTTGACCAGATTAGAGAAACGTTATGTTGATGCAATTGACATAAATGTGCAGAGAGGACAGTTCGGCATCTTCGGCAATGTCTGGTCGCCCTATGATGCAAACTCACTTCGCCGGATGAACTAATGAAGAGTTCTACTAATCCTGACCAAATCGCCGGTGGCGTAGACCAACGCTACTTTCCAGTTGCAAACAGCGCCCTCGACATCCACAACTTCAGATACTCTCCTGATGGTGGATGGCGCAATGACCGTGGCTGGGAGCCACTAATTGCTGATCAGGACTTGATTCTTACGACCGCTGAGTTCAATGCTCTGATTGCACCTTGCCGTTTCCTTCAGACATGGACTCGTCATGGTGGCAGTGAAGAGTATTATGTCCAAGAACGTAATGGCGAACTCTTCTATGAGTTTGGCAATATGGGAACTGCCACATCCAGGAAGCACACACTGGCAACAGGTCGCCACCTTCCAAGGAGTGATGAGCCTGGGACGCAGATGATTCCCTATGGTCGCTTTGCATTCATACTCAACGGTCATGATGAGATGCTGAAGTGGTATGGACGTGACAAGGTGGAGCCGTTTGGATTCATCCTCAATCCTCCTAGTCCTCAGGTGCCACCTATCCAGGTCGACTACTACTCACGCCAGTTCCCTGTCCATGCAGATCCCAATTACAGTCTTGGTGACAACAAGAACAATGCCCTCAATGGTATTGCAGTTCAGTTCTATGCATCTGACTATCTCGGTCTTGGTGATCCTGCAAAGGGCAGTGTCAACTTCTATTCATGGCGTGTCAGTTACATCACAGACACTGGATCTGAGAGTCCAATGTCAGAGCCAGTCAATACTAGTTGGACACTCTTAACTGATGCCACTGCACCTGGTGAGACCGCGGAGACTCGTGTTATCAATGCAGATGGCAATGCTCGTAAGTATGGTGTGTTACTGACTGGACTGGAGCCTGGTCCTGATGGCACCGTGGCCCGTCGCATCTATCGCACCAAGAACAAGCGTGATGGTCTGACCGGTGCCGGTGACATTTATTACTATGTTACACAAATAGACGATAACACTACAACTCAATATATCGATGTGGCACCTGACAATGAACTTGTCAATCCGGCACCGTCAGTTAGCGACAGTGTAGCAATCTCATCTTCTTACAAATATGGAGCAACTTGGAATGGTAGCGCTTGGCTGGCTGGTGGTGATGTTCTTCCGACAAGGCTCATCTATTCAAAGCAAGGACTGCCAGAGCAGTTCGGCGCCTTTGACTACTTCGATGTTGGTGTCCGAGAGGGAGGAGCAATCACTGCACTGTTCCCTTACTACGATGTCCTGTTGGTCTTCAGAGAAAATGCCATTGATGCAGTCTTCACTGGAACTAATGGATACACCTGCACCACAATCAATCAAACAATCGGTACATTAGCAACTGGATCTATTGTCTTGATTCCGACTGTTGGTGTCATGTTCATGAACAAAGATGGATTCTATCTGGTGAGTGGTGGTCTCCGTGGTGGTGCATCACTCTCAGTCACACCTGCTTCAATCATGACTGAAAAAGAAATGGCAAGAGTCAATGTCAATGCTCTGTGTCGTGCATCTGCCACCTACTCAGACAAAGAGAAAGAGTACTGGTGCATGTATCCAGTTGATGGTAACACCGAGAACACGCATGGCATGGTCTACAATAATGTCACAAATCAATGGGCATTCCGTGGAGACACTGGTGACACAACACTAACTGAGTGGCCTATTAGTCGTTTGGCAACTGACTCTAGTGGCTGGATACTGTTGGGACTGATACCTTATGTCAATCCTATTGCAAAGACGATTTATCCTGGCGTTGGTATTCAGGTCTGGAGTGCACGCAATGCCCTTGGTGACACATTCACTTGGACATACGATATTCAGAAAGGTGAGTACACACTTGTTGCGACTCCCAATCCTATAACTAACTGCATTTGGCAGAGTGCTTGGGATGATTATGGCGATGACAGTGTTAAGAAGAGAATATTGACAGTTGAACTTGATGTCTTAACTGAAGGTGACAATGCAATAGAACTTCAATGGGCACAAGACTACTCAACAGACTTTAAGAGTGCTGGTCTTGTTAAGCCTCAGATTGGTGATTATCTTGGAAGCACAGTCACAGATCCTACATACGACTCTGGCTCTAACATTGCAAAGTGGGACTCAAGCAAGTGGCAAGATTATAAAGTGACTCGTATGCGTTGGGATGTCAATACCGGCTTAGTTTCCCACTTCAGCTTCAGAATCATTACAACTAATGTTGTTCAGATAGTCCGTTATCAGACGAACATTATCGTTGGCACTGTCAAGACACCAAATACCAAAGCACCTGGAGCGACTTCATAATGGCGCGGATGTATACTAAAGGACGGATCAAGGCTGCGGATATCATCCTTGAAGGTCCTTACAACGATGAGATCAATCAGAGTGTTGGTGAGTTGAATGGCGGTCTTGACCAAAACAACATGCCGTTGAACTCTGTGACTCGTAGCAAGTTAGTTCCTCCAGTCTTAACGTCTATTGCTGGACCTCCTGCTCAGAAGTCATATGTCCTGCCTTCACAAGACTATCACATCAGCGAGTACTGTGATGCTGCCACTGTTCAGGTGCCTGTTGCTGAGTGGCAACTCGGATGGAATAAGTTTGAACAGGGAGCAGGTATCAACAAGACTGGCTTTGTACTGGACTTCACATCTTCAGAGGGAATGTTGAAGGGAGAAGCCTGCCTCGATGCAGAGATGAGACAGTCAGCCTATGTCTTCAAGTACTTCATCCCAGATGATGGCTGGAAGCCAGTTGTCAATATCAAAGACAGACACACTGGTGAGATTGGTGTCTTTGTCAATGATGTCCTGGTCGGTAGAACTGGTCCACTGTGGATAGCATGCGGTCGTCACTCTTATGTGGTGCCATTCTCAACTCCAATTGGAAGCGGTCCATGCCACATCGATGTTCGTTGGATTGTTGACTACCACAATGAGATAACTGTCCTGCCTCCATACTCAGTTGAAGTTGGAATAAACTGGGATCCACTAACAGCACCATTTCAGATTCATCATAGAAGTCTGTGGTGCAGGAATGAAAAACGATGAGCACCATAAAAACAAATCCTGCAATCCCAGGCAATGTAGCAACTGCCGCCGGTGTCAATGCGACTTATGCTGCCATCCAGACTGGAACGGCAACGCTGACTGATATCAATGAACAGACTGAGTGGGCAACATTCAGCCATCTGAACGGTGTCACCAATGATACACTATTCACCACTGACATGCAGACGTTCTGCAATTCTGCTGATACTTTCAATTTGACATCTGAGAGTTATGTGGTCATCAATCTGGCTGGCACTACTCCAGTCGCAGTTAACTGGGCACCAACTCTAACTTACACCTCTGGTAATGAACTGCTTCGTGTCCACGCCGACGTCAATCTGGACGCTGTCTCAAATTCATTTGCACTGCCATCCATACTGATGGCCGATCAGGACTGTTTCTTCCTGCAGTTGTGGTATAAAGATGGTGCTAATGTTTACCATGCAGTTGACTGTGAGTTTGCATACTCAGTCACCAACTACACCAACTTTAATCCAACAGCAATTGCATTTGCCACACAGCCAAACTTTGATGCATCTGCACTCTTGAAGGCTTATGCAAACTCTCATCCTCGTCACAGACTTCGTTGCTCGATAACTGGATTCATTCCAATTGTGGCGGCTGGAATCAAGACTGTTGAGCTTCGTGCACGACTCAAGAATAACACTGTCCTTCCTTCAGTCCGCTTTAAAGAAGCGACGATGGTCGCAACGATGATAAGGCACTAACATGGCATTCGTAACTCCTAACACATTCACCGCCACCACCACAATGGAAGCGGCCAAAGTTGACCAGAACAATACTGCTCTCAGGACTTATCTGAATGTCGGTATTGTGGCCGCTGACATCCCAAGCAACACTGTCAACACCATTGACCTTGTTCGTGGTGAGTTTGTCGGTGTTGTGGCTGATCACCAATTCACCACTGGCGACATGTACACTCAGTTCATTGACCTACTCAGGACCAATGAGAAGTACTGGACTGGACACATCAAGCCTTATGACATGAGTGCTGCCTCACCTTTCCAGATCATCGCGGACAGTGGCAAGCGCATTGTACTTGAACATGCAGCGGATGTCATATTCAGTGTTGGAATGCTTGGCATTGGCAATCAGAACTACCAACGTGCCAGACAGAGATTGCGTAATCCATGCTATGTCGGACACACTACAGGTGATGTCAAACTCAACACCAATATTGAGTACTGCACCGCTGGTCACTGTTACACCGAAGACAGTCCTGATTGGACTGATCCCAATTATCCATTGGATCCTGATGACAGTGGAAATGTAACGACTTCAGGAACTTCGCCTGTCTCAGACGGATTCTACAGTCGTCGTTGGTACTGCCAGCGGATTGGCTTCAAGAACTTACCTGCCGGTGTCCATCACTTCTATGTCGCCCAGTCACCTCGCTGTGACAAGGGACATGTCAAAGTGCTAATGTCACAGACTGAAGTATTCTACAAAAATATAGTTGTAGGATGAACATGAACGATATACTTACTAGGAGCGCATAACATGGCATTTGATCCAATCACCACAATTGCAGGTGCAGCAATGGGAGCAGTCAATGCTATTCCAAAGCTGATTCCTTCGTTGTCTGAAAAGCAAAACAAGAAAGCATTAGAAGAACTGCAACGCAAACAAGAAATGGGCATGCTTGGATTGACTGAAGCTGAGAAGCAAGCTCTCTATAATCCAGCCACTACACAGATTGCTGGGCGCCTCCGTGAAGGCGGACAGATTGCTCGTCAGGCTGGTGCCGCTGGGATGCAAACAGGTGCTGGCAGTGATCTGCTTCGTCAGACACAGGCATTTGAACAAGGTGCTGCTCAGGCTGCCAACGTTTCAATGAATGTCCAAGCACAGAATCTTGCACGTCAGCGTGAAATGGAAGGTGACCTCAGTGCACGTCAAGCCCAGGACAATCAATATAAGCAAGACCGAATCAATAGTCTGATTGGTATCTTAACTGGAACTGCAACTGCAGTGACTGAAGGCTTGCTACAGAAAGACACTGATAGCGGTGCCAAGTTGAGCCCTGCTGAAATTGCTGCTGTTGCAAAGAAACTTAACATAACTGCAGATGAAGCAAAAAATAACTTAGAATACTTTGGAGCCAATCCAGAAGCTGCTCCGTATTCATCACTCGTTAATAAGGCAGGTCTGTAATGGCTGTTGTTCAACTCCGTAATGGCATCTACATCAATAGCATCGAGGAAGTTCCCGCTGCTGAGCAAACTGCTGCCTATAAGTATGCCTCAATCTTTACCAAGAATCGTAAAGAAAACTGGGAGATGTCGCAGAGGCAAGCCGCCAGTGAAATTGCAGATACCAAAGTCCGTGATGCTGCAGCCATTAAAAGTTTTGATGATCAAATCGCCGCCTATAATGACAGAATAAAGCAACTTAACGAAGACTTAGCGCTGACTGGCAGAGATGTTGCCAAGGCCAATGCTGCAACTCAGCGTGCTGCTCTGAAAGAAGCAACTTCACGCCAGGATAATGCTATTGTATGGGAGAAAGCCAGAGTTGAAGGTGTTGTTGTGCCCGGTGCTAGTCGCTCTAGGTCTGAATCAGAATCAAAAGGCAGTGGCGGCGGTGGTGGCACAAGTGTAAAAGCATTAGATAAGGCTGGAAATGATGCAGGTGATGACATCCGTTTGAAAATGAGCGGTGCACCTGATGCAACTGCTGATCAGATCGGTGTAGTTGAGAACGGTCTTGTTAAAGGAGCAAGAACTCTTGACATGTCAACTCCAGACAAAGCAATGGGAGTTCATGCAACTGTAATTGGTGACCTTATTGGAAGAAGAAAAGATAAGAAAATAAACGCAGGTATGAGTGAAGAAGATGCAGCTAATACTGCTGAAACAGAAGTGTTGGCTGAAACTGCAGCTTCGCCATACAAACAGTATGGCATTGATTATGAGGCGGCACAAAAAGTCAGAGAGCAAGAAGCCGCTGCCGGTGGCAGGACTTCAAAAACTGAAAGTTCATCTTCACGTGATGCATCAACTGTACAGCGCAGATATCCAGGTCTTGGTAAAATGCCCGAGGCAACTGAAATTCCGCCGCCTACTGTGTCTTCAGACACCGCCGCTGATCTGAAGGCCGAACGTGATAGACTTGTTTCGGAGCTTGCAGCCTTGCTCGATAGAGGTGCTCCTGCTTCACAAGTCGATGACTTCATAACTCGCTCACGTGAGATTATGGCTGGTCGCTTTGGTAGAGTCGCCGAGTCTCCTAACTTCTATCAGCGTAATGTTGCCCAAGCTATTCTTACCGGTCGGATGACCAACGAAGATATAGCTAAAGCAAGATATGGAACACCAGGAGGAACACCAGGAAGTCTAGTCTATAACACGTCTTATGGTGAATCAGGTGGTACTCCCACTTATGAGTCACTCCCTGGATTGAAGACATCACCAAATGGTGCTAGAACTTCACCAGATTCATCAGGTGCTATTCCGACCGCTGCGCCTATAGTAACTGGTGGCTCTGCACCTGCCGTGTCTCCTGGTGCATCTGGTGAAGCTCCTGCTACTGCCGCATCATCTGCTGCTGATACCGCTGCCGCAGGTGGTGCTTCACCGACTGCTGTTGGTGCCGCTGCTGGAGCCGCCGCCGCTGCTGTTCCAACTGCCGTTCCGTCTCCAGCTGACACAGTAAGAGCAGTTGAGAACAAGCGTCTTGGAAATTATCCTGTCCGTCAGAAAGAACTGGATGCATTGTTTCCTGAAGGTGTTCCACAAGAAGTGCTTGATGCTGCTGCTGGAATCCGTAAGAGCACACCAAGTGAAGTATCAGGTCCTTCAATGGCATATCCTGGTGGCTCTGCAGACACTTCTTCAATGCCTGCAAGAAATAGCGTCTACTTCCCGACGACCGCCACTGCAATTGGTAGGAAGCCAGAAGCTGCAGGTGACTTCAGCGTTCCTGATATGCCTCCTGAGACTCCTGCTCCTGGAAATCCAGACTACATTCCTACTCCTGCTTACATGCCTCCACGTCAGCCCGGTCTCAATGTCACTTGGGAACAGAAAGGATATGTTGAGCCTTCCGAAGAAGAGAAGAAGCAGATCCTGGAGAAAATGCAGAAGAATCGTGAAAAGCGGGAAACACCGACTGGCTCTACACTTGAATACTTCAAGGGCAGATTTGATAATGCAAAACAAATCGTTGATCAGCCTGGCAAACTTGCTCGCCTTGTTGCTTCAGGTCCTGGCAAGGTGGCTGCTGATGTGTATAATGCTAACAAGGCCAGTGGCAAAGACTTTAAACTGACGTATGATACTCTGACCGCTGCATACGAAGATGACAAAGAAGCGCTGGCAACTGCTCATCAGGTAGCACTGGCTCTTGATATCGCTGCCCGGGCACGCACCGCACCACCAAAGGCATAAATGGCTAAACTCACTCCAGAAGAATATGCAAAAGTAATGGCTAAGTATGGGACGGCGCCAGCGGCACCTGCTCCTGTGCCAGTTGTTGCACCTCAGGCACTTGCACCTGTTGACAACACTAATCGTCAATCTCGTGTAAAGTCTGAAGAAGAAATGAAAGCTGCAAAGGCTGCACAAGCTGCACAAACTGCTGCTGATGAACGCCGACGTGTAGCAATAGAACGTGAAAGGCAACTGACTGGTGATGAATTTTCTAAAGAAGTTGCAATACTTAATGCCAACGAAGACCTGAAGACTGCTGCTCCTCCTATCTATGCTGCCGGATATGAGCTTGGGACCACGACTCCACTATTAGGACTTGTTGCTCCGGCTCGTCCAATGAACATTGCAGTTCCAAAAGCTGAAGCACCTGGATTCCTTGAAGCCATGCGTCCACAGACAATGGCACCTGAAAACGTAGCAATGCAAAGTGCAAATCGCGCTGCGCAAGTATTTGATGAACAAGCATTCTTGGAATCGATTGCTGACCTGCCTGCCGAAGGAAAGAAGAGTGCTGTTGCCACACATGAAGCATTCAAGAAAGCATTCTTTGAACTTCGTAAGCAGAATCCTGTTGAGACTGGTGTGACTGATGAAGAACTGTTGAAAGAGCTTCGTCAACAAATCAAAGACTTCGAGACTGGGAAAGGTCCAACACTGACTCAAGGCAAGGCAAATCGTGGTGATATTGGTGGTGCATTGGAGAGGCAAGTAACTCCTGCAACAATCCAGATTGCTCGTCCTGGTGCTCTTGTCTACTTCAGTGAATTGAGTAGCAATCTACAGAGAGAAGGTGCTGATGCCGCTGCAAACGCAGCTGTCGCGGATCTAATGAAAGCAGGTGTGCCTGTAATGGTACCGATTCCTGGTAACAGAGAGGGATTGGAACGTCAAACAGGTACTCGTCCTGCAACACCGACTGATGTGGCAAAAACTAAAGAAGCTGCACGCAAGGCATACATTGAAGCCAATCCCATCCCGCTCTCAATGCTTGCCAATCGTGATGAGTTGCTTGCCAATAGCGAGGCGAGTGCAACTGGCGGAACACTGTTCCAGAAAGAGTATGTGACTGGTGCCACCGTTGAGAGCTCATTGAGCCATGCACTTCGTTCAGCGTTTGCCATTCCTAACTACATTGCTGGTGAAGCGATAGGTACTGTTCTTCCAGATGTAACTTTTGGAATGCTTGGTATGGGACCAGAGACACGGAAAAGAGAACAAGCTGCGCGTCCGGCTGGTCAGAAAGACATGTCACCTGGTGTGTATAACATTGCTACAGGCGGTGGCTTTATGAAGCCGATCGCTGATATGTGGACTTATTCGCCTGTTGAATCAGTCCGTGACAATGCATACATTGGTCAGGCATTTGGACTTGCTGCAGATCTTCTCAGTCTTGAAGCAGGTGCCATTGGTGGATTAGCCTCCGGTGGACGTGCAATGCTTGGAACATCAAAGGCACTGGGAGTTGCAGGAAGCACACTGGAATTTGGAGGTGTATCAGGTGTTTTAAAGTCGGCTGGAACAGTACTCGCTGAAGGAGGAAAGACTGTTGCCGCTACAACTGCAAAGTCAATTGGTCTGCCTTCTCTTGCAAAGGCGATTGCTCCAGGTGATCTTCGTCTGATTGGTGCAACTAGTGTGGCTGAGAACTACAAAGCCCTGTCTGCTTATGAAAATGACATTGCCAATGGTGGCATTCCGAACACTGCCATTGAAGCCGCACGTGCAGTTGCTCCCAAAAGTTTTGCCGTTGAAGTAATGAGCAAGCGAGGAGCATCATTCAATCCTGCAGAGTTTGTCAAAGATAGTGCCGCTGAATACAAAGAGTTCAAAGACATTGATGATGTAGTCAATGCTGTTGCCCGTGGTGCAACTGATGCCGATGTATTGAAACTACGTCCATATTTGAAAACTGCAGCGTCTAAGCCTGGCGTTACAAAAGCCATTATTGCTGAAGCCAATCAAGGAGGCTTGGCAGCCAGCGTACCGACACTGAAAGCCAGCCAAGTAGTAAACATCATTAAGCAATCTCCTGATGCATTAAAAGCAGTCAGTGATGCCGCTGCATTTGATAAGGGATTCAAGGCAGTTGATAGGACAGTTGGATTGTTGGAGCCTGGGAAGAACATTGTTGCCATTACTCCCAGAACATTTGGCACTGAAAGATCTGCTGATAATATAATTGCTAACGCTGCAAAGACTCCCACAGAAAAAGTGTTAAGCAGCATTGAAAAAGACGCAAAAGGAAAAGCGATCAAGCCAGTCAAAATAGAATTTAGTCTTGGCGGAAATACTGTTAATGATGTTGGCTATGACCTTTCAGTGGAAAAAACAAAAGAACTTATCAGTGCGCTTTCAAAAGAAGCAAACACTGGAACAATGCCAAAGTCAGCCGTTAACAAAGCTATTCAAGAGTTACGTGTTAACAAGATCAGTAGCAGTTCAATCCGTGAATTGCGTTACTCTAATGTCGATGGTGTAGCAGAGCGGATTCGTGTTTTAACACAAGCACCGACTGGTCAAGGAACATTCCCGATCAGTGCTCTCAATCCAGGCACATCCAAGTCAATATCTTATGGCACACAGACAAACTCAATCAAACTTGTAATTGACAAGATTGCAAAAGCAATTGGCGATAACATCGGGACAAGCACTCAAAAGCTCAATAAGCTTGAACTCAATCCTCAGCAAGTTGAAATTATATCGGCTGCCAAGAGCAAGATGTCTGAGGTAGACAAGACGCTGCGGGCGGAGTTCAATGCATTAGATAATCCTGAAGTTGCTGCAAAATATGGACTTCCAGCGAATGCAAATAATTCCCAGAAGATGGCAGCGTTGACACTTGGTCAAGAGCCTGACTTATATTCAATAAGAAATACTCTTATGAACTATGTCAGGTCATCACTGTTTGGGACTGACAATCTTGCTTTTAGCCGAATCGTTGGAGAACAGATACTTCCAATAACTCCAGGCTTTGAATATCAAGTCATGGATGATATCTTCAATGCAGAAGGTCGCCAAGCAGTTCAAGACATAGTCAATAGATACGCTGACATAATATCAACTCCAGATGATGTGCTTGAGTATTTGCCACGAATGATGCAAGAGATTGATAAGCTTAAAGATCAGAAGCAGTTAATAGAAGCAACTGACTTTGCGGCTGGCAGAGCAATAGTTAATGATGCTGCGGCACAGACTGCTAGTGCTGAGTCTAACGCTGTCGCCCAAATCAATAAAATCAAAAGTGAAGCAGAAGCAGAAAGAGCATTGATTCAAGAAGAATTTACTGCATCTGATGGACGAGCCACTGCACGACGTAGAATGAATAGTGATTTACTCAGTGTTGATGGCGCCGTAGAAAGAGAAGTCTTTGCTGCTAATGCAACTCGGGATGCAGCCATCAAAGCTATTGAGCAAAACAAACTGCAACAGTTAAAGTCAGTGTCTGCAGATGTTGGAAAAGAAACAAACAAGTTCAAGTATCTGTCAACTATATTTCAAGAAAAGAAAGCAACAGGTGTTTTCACTCTAAAGAACAAGCCGCAAGAAGCACTGATAGGTGCTTATGCCAGAAACAAAGGTGATCAAATATTCTCAGATGCATTGGAAAGAACACTTGCATTTGATGCCATGGCTACATCAAGGACTGGTCAAGCTGCTAATGAAGCGCTTGGTGGTGCATACAACGAAATAATGCAAGCAGCCGTTGCTCATCAAATAGTTAATGACACAAATTCCTTGGGAAGCATTGATGAGTTGTTAGCAATTCCTGCCGTTAAAAAGATTGCAGCAAAATTTGCTGGCAATTCTGAAAAGACAATTGGTGAATTCTTAAAAACTGGTGGACGTGCATTTAGTAAACTTGTAGATGATATTAATGGAACTACACAAGTTGTAAGAAGCAAACTTGGTATTGCTCCAAACATTGAGTTTGCAAATGAACTTGCCAAGATTGGAAGTGGAGACATAAAAATCAGTGAACTTGGTCCTGGTGCTAATCCATTCTCACTCCGTAATGCTGTTCGTCAAGAACTTGGATCTGCAGCAAAGTATGGTGAGTTGCAGAATGAACTTGGCAAACTGGCTGAGGAAGCTGCTAGTGGGAAAAAGAGCGCTATCTATGCTAACAGACTTGTTACCGACTTGTTTGATGCTTACAACTCATTCTTCTACAATGCTATCCTCAGTTACAATCCACGATTCCATGGCCGCAACTTCTTCTATGCACCATCAATCATCCATATGACAACTGGAATTGGACTTGATCCTGAAGACATGTTGGCTGCTGCTCGCATCATGGATCCAGTAAGCATGCGAAGCATGGGAAAAGGATTGATGGAAGAAGGTCGTGCTGCAGGAACAGGAATAAAGGCAGACCTTGTCAATGACATCGTCGTAACAGACCGTCTTGGAAACAACTACACTGCTGGTGAACTTTACAAGATTGCAGTTGAGAGCGGTGTCCTAAAGAGCCAAGCATCAGCTGCTATTGATGCAAAGTTTCTTGATGAAGCTGCAAAGCTTGGACTTGGTGACCGCCCTATTAAAGGTATGCCAAAACAGATTCTTAACTTTCCATCAGAGATGGCAAACGCAGAAGATAACTTGTGGAGACTTGCTACAATCACTCATGCCCTAAAGCGTGGTGAGACTCTGGAAGGTGCATTAAGACTTGGTCGTCGTAGCTTGTTTGACTTTGGTGCTGCGACTCCATTTGAACGTCAATATGTGGCACGCAAGATTATGTTCTACAACTACTTCAGGAATTCTGTGTTACAAGGTGTTCGTACACTTGTTGAGAATCCTGGTCGTGTCTTGAAGCAGTATCGTCTTGTTAATGACTTAAGCAGAATCAATATTGGTGACCAGAACATGGACAATCTACGCTTATATGCACCAATGGATGCAGGTGTTGCTGCAGTTGCAACGACTTATGCACCTAAGGCTGGCAAAGAAGGTAAGATGACTGTGCTTCCAAACATGCCTTATGCCGATGCTGCAATCATTCTTGCTGGATTATTGTATCAGCCCAACAACTTCTTACGTGGTCAAGAAGATCTGGTAACTGGGAAACGTAAGTTTGGTAGTGGATTTATTTTTAGTAAATTTGGACCTGGTACACAAGCTGTCGTCCGTTATTATACAGGTGAACAGGTAATGCAAGATGTTGCAATCAAGAAGAATCAGTTGAGTCTGACACATGTGGCTGCGGCCGCGGCACTTGAAGATGGAAGCCGTGGTAGTGTTCCTGCCCTGAAAGCATTAACAAGCTGGTACAATGTTAAAGTTCGTGATGCTCTTCCAGGTGAAGAGGGCTTTGAAGGAAAAGTCTATGAGATGAGTCCTGATGATTTTGCTAAGTATAAGACATGGATTGCTGGAACAATGTCAATGACAGGCACAGAGCGCTTTGTCAGTGATTGGGCTAAGTTATTCTCCAGTGCTTATGAACAAGGAATCACAGGTGCCAAGTCACGTGGATTCAAAGAGAACATTGGCTTGACCACCACTACACCTGTTGATACTCCACAAGCCAGGCAAACTCTAGCCGCTGAGAAATCTGCAGAGATGTTAGCTGCTGAAACGAAACAGAAAGAAATCGATGCTGGTCTTCGTCGTCCTGACGAGCCTAAAAAAGCAGGTCGCATCAAATAATCCTGTATTTTCTCAAGTCAGTGTATAATTACAAAAGAAGGTAGGTATTTAATGGCAACTCCCAAGAAACTTAAGATGAAGAAGTCGACCAAGAAAGTCGTCAAGGTAGACATCAACGAGGGCACATATCCTGATTCATACTCGTTCGTTGTTAATGACAACAGAAGTGGTGGCAGCGGCGGCGATGGTGCAGGCTGGCGGTCGTCTGGTGTTCAGGCTCCTGCTGATCCGATCAGCGCCATCTATGATACGCCTGCCAAGAATCCTGGGAAGATGGCAATCAGTGAACTGCCAGGCCAGTACACCAAGCCCATCCCGGTGCCTGTTAAGCCTAAGAAGCCTGCTCCTAAGAAAGCACGCCCAACGGCCAAGTAACATGGCGAAAGCAGCTAAGAAGACATTTAAGAATCCCAAGACCGGCAGGAAGAACACTGTGCGTTACGGTCAGAAGGGAGCATCTGTCAGACCTGGCACCAAGAAAGGTGACAGTTACTGTGCTCGTAGTGCAGGTATCAAGAAGGGCTTGAGCAAAGCCGATCAAAACAATCCCAATACGCCAAACAACTTGTCACGTAAGAAGTGGCGATGTGCTGGTAAGAAGTCTCGTCGTTAGTATAACAATCAACAATCTCTCGTAGTAGTCGAAGAAGGAGAATCTCATGGCCGCAACAGGTCGCTTTATACACTCATCAATCCACACTGGTCTTTCAATCAGTGCCACCAATGCTTATGTAGTTGGTCAGCGTCATCCAATCCCGCTCAACAATGATCAGACAAGCGTCAATGGAAATAGCAGAGGCATTGCAGTTCTTGGTGCACTCTATGTCCATGTCAATACCATTGCAGCAGGTGCCACAACTCTGACACTGCGTCTCAGCACTGATGCAACTGGTGATAATCCTTGGATTGGTGATACAACTGCCACCATCTCAACTGGTATCACGACTGCTGCATCAGGTGCAGTCACCATCAAGATGGATGTGCCCTTTATAAAGCCTGCCAACGATATTCTTTACTGTCACTGGAAGACCAATGCCGGTACCTGCACTGTTGACCGCATTGAACTCACCTGGACGGAGTAAGTCATGGCAATAACTTCAAACAACACAGACGTCTTTGCCGTCACAGTTGCCGGTGGTAGCACCAGCACTACGCTCTTTACTGGTGCATTTGGCGATGGATCAGATGGTGATGGCAACATCACAGGTGGCACCACTACTCTGACTCGTGAGTGGCACTATAACAACTTGACTATCACAAGCACTGGCATCTTGAAGAATCGTGGTCATCGCATCTTTGTGAAGGGCACACTGACCATCAATGCCGGTGGCTCTATCAACGATGACGGTGTGGCCGGTGGAACTGGTGTCAGTGGTGGCACTGCACTCAGTAATATTAGCACCGCTTCACTTGGTGCAGGCTCAGGTGCTGGTGGCGCAGGACGGACTACCACTGGTGTAGGTAACGCAGGCTCCACGTCATCTAACTGCAGCACCAATAACGTTGCAGCTCAGCCCATTGGTGGTGTCGGTGGTGGTGTCAGTGCTCCTGTCGTGGCAGGTGGTGCTGCTGGCTCTGCTCCGGTCCCAACTGTCTCCCAGAAGTGGAACTCACTGGCATCCATCATCAGTGGTCGTCTTTATAACGGATCATCTACATTCAACGGCGGCAGCGGTGGTGGTGGCGGTGGCTGCGACCTGACCGGTGGGACTGGCACAAGCGGCAACGGTGGTAGCGGCGGTGGTATCGTTCACATCGGTGCAAAGACCATTGTCAATAACGGTAGCATCACTGCTAACGGTGGCGCTGGAGGAAATGGTGTTGCAACTGGCACTGCTTCATGCGGTGGCGGCAGTGGTGGCGGTGGTGGACTTGTGGCACTGATAACAACTACCACCGCATCTTATGGCACTATCACTGCTAATGCAGGTGCCATTGGAACTGGAGCTGGTGTGGCTCCCACTGTTCCGGTCGTCGGTCAGCC
>Ga0114975_10001510_pt1 | contig 16532 bp, 15 predicted proteins | sample S_130626_EF_Meta_FD_87031 | JGI IMG/M metagenome (GOLD analysis project Ga0114975, IMG submission 87031) | Freshwater microbial communities from Lake Simoncouche, Canada to study carbon cycling - S_130626_EF_MetaG | ecosystem: Environmental > Aquatic > Freshwater > Lake | place: Lake...
CATATTTCATACTGATTCTGCTGCGGCTTGCGAACACCTGATGGATACTGCGTCAGTCTCGAATCGCTCCTCGGGCAGTAGGGACTCCTGCAGCCGTCGTTAGAGTTCATTCCTTCACGTTTTTAAATTCAAAATGTCAACCGTTTGAGCTGGAACTTCCAAGAGCTCAGGCTCTTTCCCAATACGTGCAAAAATTCTTTCCCCAATTTTTTGTCCAAAAGATATTTCGAGCACGGTGTGATCTCCTGCTTGTTCATCGGGAGTATTTTCTGAGAGGTGAGCAATGAATCGAATTCTTGAGGTTGGTTGAGAAGAATCATCAAGTCCTGCTAATGCTGCTTGAGAAGGGGTAGCTACCTGATAGGAAAGGATCTTTGTTTTTTCAAGCATCTCCAACATTTTTTCAACAGTTGCCTTTGGTAGGATTGTTTGATTGTCTAGAATCCAATCTTCGCTTCCCCCTAATTGACGATGTAATGAAAGGGTTTTTCCCAATGTAGTAATCTCAATACAATCAACCGTATCGAGATTGAGTTCAAAGAGCTGACGATCTCGTAATGCCTCGGGAGTGATCATGAAAAGCTGCGATGAAGAAGGAGGTGCTATAAAAATAGCATGACGATCTGAAGAGCAAAGATAACAAGGTGGGGCATTAGTGTTTGCATTTAGATCCTCTGCCACATTACCTAGGGAGAGTGTTACCGGTTGGGAAATATCCTCCGCAAGTAAGCTTATTGTGGCACGAGGCTGATCTAGTCCATAGGTCGAGAGATTATTGGGATCATCATTTCCAACCCGCTTTAAAACTTGTGTAGTAAAAAGAGGAGCAATCCATGATTGTAATGCTTCTGAGGAGATGATTCCAGAAATGGGCTGGGTCATAACCCATTTCTCATTTTCTTTTTTTAATGAAAGTTGACTCCTGCCACGTGTTACAGTGATCTCTTTTAAAGCATCCAATTTTAACGTGGTAAGGTAAGGATCACGAAAACTATCGGCATTTAAAAAGGCAATAGTGGCAATTTCAGAAGGGATGATCATGACTGTCTTCTGCTTTTCAAACTGAGCAAAAAGAGACTTATCACTAGCGGCTTCATTTCCAATAAAAAGAGTTTGATCTTTGGCTCCTTCTTGATGAATCGTAAGAGAGCGTTTTGGGTTTTGAAGACCCAAGCTAGAGAGGCTTAATGTATGCTTGAGTTCTTTTGGGTTGAGAATATTGAGTGGTTTGAGTTCTGCAGCGATGGTCAGCAAGTGAACTATTTTTTTATCACTCACACGATCAGGTGGCGTTGTAGAAATAGACCAAGCATCCTCCTCTCGCTGTAATGTATGTGTGTCATTGCCATCGGTAATGACAATGCGAGTAACCTTTTCCGGATCGAGATGAAAGATAGGACCGTCGGAAGCTGATTGTTGGTGAGGAAGGTCTGCAAACAAAAACCAGCTGATAGTTGCAAAAGCTAAAACAAAGAGAGCGATTGTTCCTCGTCGAGTCATAATAGTTTATAATCTAGTTGAAAAAAGTAGCAGATATTGAGTTTCAACCCAAATATTTCATACCAATCTACTACGGAAGCCGAGAAGCAAAGGTGGATGCTGCGTTAGACTTCCATTTTGACTTGGACAGTATGTATTCATACAGCCCTGCATCAAAATACTCCTCTACCTTGCCTCATCAGCCTTTGCAGTTACCTAGTCACGATCAGTATGAAATATCCGAGTTATGCATCAATGCGATTGCGCTTTCTCCTCCAGAGGAAAAAAACGCCTGAAAAACAGGCTCCCATTGGAATGATAAAAATGCACCAAAGAGCAATACTACGCAACTCTTGTTGGCTTAAATTTAAGGTAAAGTAGGATTTCATTTTGGCTGTATTCCCCGCCAAGGAAATACGATCAATCAATCCATTGAGGGAGCTCGAAAAAAAATCAAGTTCCACTTCTCCAATGCAAGAGTCTTTAATAAAATCACTATTTCCTACAACAACCATACGGGAAGCACGGACGGCCACACGATCATCATGAAGAGCTCCACGGTCTGCCATTGCTGCTATAACGACTGGGTAGTGTGTGTCCTTAGTGGGTTGAAAAGAAATCTCCCCTGGTGATTGATCTGCAGCATCACAAGAACCCCAAAATCCATAGAGTGCCTCTATGAGGGGACGCACACGTCTTTCTTGAGAGTCCTGATCCTCTATTTCTAAAGCAAGTGATTGAGTTGGTCCCTGGAATAAGATGTTGAGATTTAAAAATTGTTTTGTAAATTCTGAGCCAGGAACAAAAAGACCCGTGACATCATGAATAATAATATCTCTGTTTCCTCCAGGAATAGAGCGAATGACACGATCATGCTGTGGGGTGATTCCAGTATCTTGAATGAGTCCTTTTATTAAAGGGGTTTCGACTGTGGGATCTAGTAAAATAAAGAGCCTTCCTGATTGTTTCCAATAAGCTCGCAAGGACTCTGCCTCTTTTTCTGAGAGATCCACATGAGCTCCCGCAATAACAATGAGCGCAGCATCCTCTGGCACATCATTGCTACTGCTAAGGTTCAGTAGTGATACGGTGATATGTTGCCAGTTGAGATAGCGTCCGATGATTTTCAAAGGGGAGGGACCAGGCACCATCTCTCCATGTCCTTGCAGAAAATAAATTTTTTTTAATGGCAATCCGCTTAATTCAATAAGTGCAGCATTAATGACTTGTTCTCCGCGAAAAGCTATCAGCCGTGTCTTTTTTTCTTCAATAGAGCTTCCTGTCTCGTACTCTCCTAGTTCTTTTACTGGAATGATTTTTTGGTGATCCAAATAATCAAGGATAACAACATTTTCATTGGGATTAAATTTATACTTCGCTTGCAGTTCACGAGCCCTTGTAAGATTTCTTGCAGGGTCCAAATATTCTACAATTAAGTTTTCACGTGCCTTAATTTGATATTCTTGAATCAGCGCTTCTAAGTCGCCATAAAGCTCTGTCTCTTGGGTTAAGGAAGTCGGCGAAAAATAGATAAAAATGTGTGCTGGTTTGTGAATGCCAGAGAAAAGAACCGACCCTTGTTCCGAGAGTGAAAAGCGATGTGATCTAGAAAGGTCCCAGTGACGATAGTGATAAAAAGAGATCACATTGATCGTAATAAAAAGTAAAATAACAGAAACTCCTTGGATGAAAAGGCGAGCAAAAAGCCAGTAGCGAGAGGGAGGAGAGATTAACGGCGCCATTTTCGTGATTGAACAACGTGAAAGGTCATGAAGAGGAATAAAAAAATCAGGCTGCAATAAAAAACAATTGAACGTGTATCAATAATTCCATGCGAGAAGCTTTTCATTGTTTCCATTGGTAAGAAAAATACCAGAAACTGACGGAATAGCATTGTGTTCAAAGAACTCGATGAAAGCAGAGTTCCTGAAAAAAAGAATAGTACAATCACACAGAAGGTAAGCATTCCGGATATCAATTGATGTGAGGTAAGTGAAGAGGCCATGCATCCGATTGAGATATAGAGCGCTCCTTGTAGAAGAAGCATTCCATAGGCACCACAATAGGCGCCATATCCTGCGGCAGCAACTTGATGAGCGGAGGGCCAAAACAACACGAAATAAAGTAAGCTTGGTGTCCAAAGAAGAATAAAAAAAACAAAGGCTCCAAAGAATTTTACTAGGAGCACCTGGGTGCCACGTACCGGAGCGGTTAAGAGTGTTTCTATTGTTCCAGTTTTATATTCTTCCGAATAGAGGCGCATTGATAGCAAAGGAGGAAGGGCAAGAAGAGTGATCCAAAAAACAGGATTATTGAAAAATGCTTCCACAATGGAGGTTTCTGTGGGGCCGTGATTCAGGAGAGAGACGCTTGAATAAAAATTACAACCAGTTAACACGAGAACAAAAACAAAAAGTGTTACTGCAAGCGAGGTGCGAAAATAAGAGGCAATTTCACGTTTCCAGAGAGTCCAAAAGGTACGCATGTATTAAAAAATAGAGGATGGGAGGGATAAAAGAAAATCTTTGTATGGATCGTTTCTATTAGTTCTCATCTTTTCGAGTGAGTAGTAGAAACATCTCTTCCAATGAAGCTTCAGGCAACATAAGCTGCTGGCGTAATTCCTCAAGAGTTCCTGAAGCTGCAATTCTTCCGTTATGAAGTATGAGGTGACGTTTGCAGAGCATCTCTGCTTCTTGAAGAGAATGTGTTGAGATAAAAAGGGTATGTCGTTTTGCAAGGTTAGCAATGAGTCCATGAATGTGGGCTTGTTGTAGTGGGTCTAGCCCAATAGTAGGTTCATCAAGGATTAAAAGATCAGGTTCATTCACGAGCGCATCAGCAAGCCCAACCCGTTGACGGTACCCTTTAGAAAGAGTTTCAATGAGCTTGTTTTCAACAGAGCGAAGCCCACAAAGGTCGAGTACGTCAATCACCTTCTCAGAAATACGACGACTTCGAACTTTTTTCAAAGCTGCTCGGTAAGAGAGATATTCACCCACCTTCATTTCTGGATAGAGTGGCACATTTTCTGGCAAGTAACCAAGGCGCGCTCGAAGTTCAAGAGAATATTCATAAAGATCCAAGCCGTCTATGGAGACTGAACCTGAGGTAGGAGAGAGGTAAGAGGAAAGAATTTTCAGAAGGGTGCTTTTACCAGCTCCATTAGGGCCTAGAAGGGCTACAACCTCACCTTTTTGAATTGTAAAACTGAGCTGATGCAAGATCTCGTGCCCCCCATATTTTTTTGAAACCTCTTGAGCTATAATCATTGTGTTGCAGGATAAAGGATAATGGTTAAGAGAGGAAAGGCTATTTAGATAATGTTTAAAAACCCATTAGCCCGGATATTCTAACTAAAATTCAATTGCTCTCTTGCTGAATAAACCCCTTTCAGGCAGAATACACCTTCTTAATGATATGAGTACTGCTTTTTTGGCGAAGTGGAATGAGGAAGCTATTGAAAAAAAATATGATCAATGGCGTCGTGATCCAACATCTTTAGAGGAGGATTGGAATTCTTTTTTTGAAGGATTCGAACTCGGTTTTGCTCGTGATCAGAAACGTGCATCATACCAAGAGTCTTCCTCCATTCCCATCAAAGGTGACATTCGTGTTGAAAATCTTGTGAATGCCTATCGTACTTTGGGGCATACGATGGCACAACTCAATCCACTCGATTCCCATGCACCAAGCCAACCCCAGCTAGAAATTTCGGAGTTTGGTTTTTCTAATGAAGATTTAGAGGCTTCTGTTTTTTCTCCTTCGTTTCGTAATGGAGAGAAAATGACCTTGCAGAAGCTTATTGAAGAGCTGCGGTCTGTTTACTGTGGTACGTCCACTGTTGAATTCATGCATATTCAAGATCCGTTAGTTCGCAACTGGGTTCGTGATACATTAGAGCAGAGTGATCAGGAAACAGATCAGACTTCTTATTATCGGATATTAAGAACACTTCATAAGGCAGAATTATTCGAGAACTTCTTGCACACAACGTATGTTGGAAGCAAGCGTTTTTCTATAGAAGGAGGGGAATCGATGATGGTTGTTCTCTCAGAAATCCTTCGACGTTCTCCCGAGCAAGGAATCAAAGAGATAGTTCTAGGAATGGCCCACCGTGGTCGTTTGAATGTATTAGCTAACTTTTTAAAAAAACCCTTTGCAGTTATTTTTAATGAGTTTTCTGATGAGTATCGTCCTGAGATTGGAGATGCAAGTGGGGATGTCAAATACCACCTTGGCTATCACACAACACGAGACGACGATCCTCAACATCCTATAGAAATTTATTTAGCTGCAAATCCAAGCCATCTAGAAGCTGTCAATCCTGTGGTGATGGGAAAAGTCCGAGCCCGCCAACGTATTTTAAATGATACAGAATCACGGCGGAGTGTCGTGCCCATTCTCATTCATGGAGATGCAGCTTTTATTGGTCAAGGAATTGTTGCCGAATGTCTTAATCTCTCTCAACTTCCAGGATATCGTGTCGGTGGAACACTGCATCTCATCGTCAATAACCAAATTGGATTTACAACACTTCCTGCTGATGCTCGTTCTACAACGCATTGCACTGATATTATGAAGTTTATTGAGGCTCCCATATTTCACGTTAATGGAGATGATCCTCTTGCTGTATGCCGCATGGCACGTTATGCACTCGCTTTTAGGCAACAATTTGGTCGTGATGTCGCTCTTGATGTAGTCTGCTATCGTCGCTATGGACATAACGAAGGAGATGAACCCTCATTCACACAACCCAACCTTTATAAAATTATTAAAGATCATCCACGGGTGAGTGAGGTGTTTTTAAAACAAGCTTTTGCTGCAGGAACCATTACTGAGGAGGAAGCTCATGAGAGTCGAGAAAGGACTACTAAGCACCTTCAAGAGGCTCTTCAAAAAATGAAAAAGGGGTTGGCTATCTCGGGTTATGATAAAAATGCTGCTTTTGTGGGCTCCACAGCTGTATTTCAGCCCGCCTATAATTTTGACCCAGTAGAAACAGCAATTTCTAAAAAAGCATTAATCAAATTAGTTGATGGATTAACAACCATTCCCGAGGCCTTTCGTATCCTTCCTAAAATTAAGAAAAATGTGATAGAGCATCGTCAAAAGATTTTAGAAAAAGGAGGCCCTTATGATTGGGCATTTGGGGAGACATTAGCTTTTGCTTCATTATTAGTAGAGGGAACTCCAGTTCGTCTTTCAGGACAAGATAGTCGTCGAGGAACCTTTAGTCAGCGACATTCTGTTTTTTATGATGAAGTGACTCGAGAGCGCTTTATTCCTTTGTTACATTTAGATCCCAATCAAGAGCGGTTTTGTGTTTATAATAGTCCTTTGTCCGAGGCTTCTGTGCTTGGATTTGATTATGGATATTCCATGGATTTTCCAAAAATGCTCTGTATTTGGGAGGCTCAATTTGGTGATTTTGCGAATGGTGCTCAAGTAATCATCGACCAATTTATTGCCTCTTCCGAAACAAAATGGCTTCGACCCTCTTCGCTCGTAATGCTCTTACCCCACGGTTACGAGGGCATGGGCCCAGAGCATTCTAGTGGGCGTCTAGAGCGTTTTCTTCAACTCTGTGCTGAGGAAAATATACAAGTCTGTAATCCCACTACCCCAGCACAATACTTTCATCTCCTGCGTCGTCAAATGAGAAGGGCTTTTAGAAAACCTCTTATTATCATGACTCCTAAAAAGCTATTACGCTTGGATGAAGCTGTCTCAAAAACAGAGGACTTTACTGAGGGGCATTTTCAAGAAATTCTCTTAGGACCGACATCTCAAGATCCTTTAAAAATAGCACGACTGATTTTTTGTACTGGTAAAGTCTATTATGATCTTCTGGCCTATCAGCAGACCCATGAGTTGAAAGCGGGCACATTGCTCATTCGAGTGGAGCAACTCTATCCATTACATCAAGAGCTTCTAGAAAAGCTCATAAAACCGTTTTTATCCCAGAACACCGTTTTTGTCTGGTGTCAGGAAGAACCAGAAAATATGGGTGCTTATCAATTTATAAAGCCTCGCTTAGAATCCCTTTTTAATAAGAAAATCATCTATGCGGGCCGTGAAGCAAGTGCTAGCACCGCTGTTGGGGCACTTTCTGTGCATCATAACGAGCAATCTGCCCTTGTAAAAGAGGCATTCGAGAAATAAGAAATCCTATCCTTTCATTTTTACAACTCTCTTTTTTATGAATATGCATGTTAAAATTCCTTCTGTAGGTGAATCTATTTCCTCTGGAGTTCTCTCTGCCTGGCATCTTGCTGAGGGGGCTCCTGTTTCTATTGGTGATCTTTTGTTTACATTGGAAACGGATAAAGTTTCTACCGAAGTGACCGCTACAGAAGCAGGTATTCTCAAGAAATTAGTAGAAGAGGGGGCTGAAGTAAAAATTGGAGAGGTCGTCGCAGAAATCTTACCAGCTTCCATGGAAGATTCAAAAACACCTAAAAAAGAAGTTCCCACAAAAGATGTATCAGAAATCAAAAAAGAAAAAATATCAGCTCTAGCACCAACTCTAGCTCAGGCACCAGAACCTCAACATACTTCTCTCATCGAGAAAATATCTGAACCAGTTCCTTCTAAGAGCTCCACAGAGGGACGTGTCACTCGTCGTAAATTAAGCCCTCTGCGACGCAAGATTGCAGCTCAATTGGTCTCAGCACAACACACCGCAGCTATTTTAACGACATTCAACGAGGTCGATATGTCTCGGATCATTCAGTTGCGTAAAGAGGTCCAGGAAACTTTTCAAGCAAAGTATGGTGTCAAACTTGGCTTTATGTCTTTTTTTATTAAAGCAGTAGTTGAGGCCCTCCAGGCTGTACCTAGCATCAATGCTCGGCTTGAAGAGGAGGAACTTATTGAAAATCATTACTACGATATCGGTGTCGCTGTTGGCACTGAAAAAGGATTACTCGTTCCCGTATTGCGTCATTGTGAACAACAGTCACTTGCTGACCTAGAGGAGCAGCTTCTTGCTTACGCAACGAAAGCTCGTGAAGGAAAAATCGCCCTTGCTGATTTACAAGGTGGTGTCTTCACCATTTCTAATGGTGGTGTCTATGGATCGCTCCTCAGCACTCCCATACTCAATCCTCCCCAAAGCGGCATTCTCGGTATGCATACGATTCAAGAGCGTCCTGTAGTAGTGAATGGGCACATTGTGATCCGTCCTATGATGTACTTGGCATTAAGTTATGACCATCGTTTGGTTGATGGAAAAGAGGCTGTGACTTTTTTAATTAAAGTCAAAGAGGTGTTAGAAAACCCACTCAACCTCTTTCTCGAATAAATTTTCATGGTTGTTGCTGTCACTTGTGGCCCAAGTTATGAACCGATCGATCAGGTTCGCTTTTTGAGTAATACCTCCACAGGGGAACTTGGAGCGCTACTTGCAACAACGCTTCAACAACATGGTTTCAAGGTAATCTGTTTGCGAAGTAGATTAGCTACTTATCCTATCGACTCTTCTATAGCTCAGGTCGTTCCTTTTTCAACCAATACTCAACTAGCTCACTCCCTTAAAGAAATCTCTAAGGAACATTCTCTCTTAGCGCTTTTTCATACAGCTGCTCTTTCTGATTATCGGGTTGAAAAAATCACAAATCACCATGGAGAGGTGATTTCCTCTGGGAAAATTTCTACCGATTCAGGAGAGATCACAATGACATTGCAACCAACACCAAAAGTGATTGCTATGCTTCGTGGCTGGTTTCCTCAAACCCTTCTCATTGGTTGGAAATATGAAGTCGATGGGACTAGGAAGGAAGCGATCTCCCAAGCAGAGCAACAGATTCAAAAATATCACCTGGATGCAAGTGTTGCCAATGGACCTGCTTTAGAAAATAGTTTTGAATTTATTTCAAGTAGCGGTATGAAGTCAGATCATCATTCTAAGAGCATGCTAGCTACTTTTCTGACAACATGGATTGAAGAGATGATCGCCAAAAAATAATTTCTTGTTAAAATAGAGAGTATGTTTACAGGAATTATTCAAAGCATTGCTACCATTGCCGACATTCACGATCAAGAGGGGCTACGTACTTTTACCGTTGATTTTGAAAAGGGTTTTTGCAACGAGCTCACTGTAGGTTCTAGCGTCTCTTTAGATGGAGTCTGTTTAACGGTGACTGCATTATTCAATGATCATCGAGCTCATTTTGATGTGATGTTGCCAACGCTTAAAACTACCACCCTTCAGAATGCCTTCATGGGAATGAAAGTTAATGTCGAGCGGGCGACTAAGGAGGGAGCTGAAATTGGAGGTCATCCTCTCTCAGGCCATATCGATTTCTATGGAAAGATTATTGCGATTCAAAATCCTGAAAATAACTATTCACTGACTATTGAAATTCCCTCAATGTGGATACGTTATATTTTTAACAAGGGATATATAGCCCTCAACGGTACAAGCCTTACCATGAGTGAGGTAAATAAGCAGAAAGCGACCTTTGAAGTCTGGTTGATCCCTGAAACGCTGCGCAGAACAACATTTGATAAAAAAAAAGTTGATGACCTTATTAATATTGAACTCGATCGTAGCACACAGGTGATTGTTGATACTCTACGATCAGCCATAGAGGAGCAGTTTCAACTTTTGCGTGCAGGTGAGGGAGTAGCAAGAATCAACAAATAATTACATTGTTGGTACGGCAGCTAAAAGCGTTTGTGTGTAGGGGTGCTCTGGATGCTCGAGGACCTGATGAGCGGGACCAGACTCTACAATTTTTCCAGAGTGTAATACGAGAACGGAGTCACTGATATGCTTGATAACAGCCAAGTCGTGACCAATAAAAAGCATTGCAAGCCCAAGCTCCTCTTGTAGATCTTTTAACAAATTAATGATCTGTGCTTGAACGCTAACATCAAGGGCGCTCACTGGTTCATCACAAATCAGAAGCTCCGGTTCCACTGCAAGAGATCTTGCAATGCTAATACGCTGCCGTTGACCTCCACTAAATTCATGAGGATAGAGTTTCATCATCTCTGGTTTCAAACCTACTTTAACGAGCAAGCTGGCAACACGCTCCTGACGATCTAATCGAGACATTTTTGGAAAATGGATTTCAAGTGCTTCTGAAATCATGCTGCCAATAGTAAGTTTAGGATGAAGCGAACTATGAGGATCCTGAAAAACCATTTGAATTTTCTTTCTCCAAGGATGAAATGCAGCCTCATTCATTGCTCCAATATTCTGACCCTGATAGAAAATTTTTCCGGAAGTGAGTTTGATCAACTTAACAACGGTTCGGCCAATAGTTGTTTTGCCACTCCCACTCTCTCCGAGCAGTCCTATTGTTTTGCCTCGAGGAATTGTAAAACTCACATCATCCACAGCTCGTATTTCGCCATCTTGACGATGCAATATTCCCTTAAAAACAGGAAAGTAAACCTTGAGGTTTTGTACCTCTAAAAGCAGTGAGGAGTCTGAAGACATCGGGAGATATTAATAAAGCTGATCATTCCCTTTCTCCTTTTCTGAAAGTATTTCAATAAACTCGCTAGGAGAGAGAGAGAGGATCAGTTTTTCTAATTTAGAAGAATCATTACAGACGCGAGAGATAGAGCCCATCACGCGAAGATACTCTTGATTGAGTGCATGGGGGATAGCGATTACAAAAAACAAATGAACCAATTCATCCACATGATTGAATGAGACTCCGCGATGGCTTCTTCCAACAGCCATCACAAAATCTCGAACACTATTGGTGCGGCCATGGTAAAGCATAGCAACTGTTTTTTTATTGCAAGAAAGAGGGAATGGAGGGGGAATAAGAATCGAACTCAATAAGGAATTCCAGTCGGAGACACGTTCATCTTTTTTTAAATGTTCTAGAATTTCTTCTAAAACAGACTCTTCTTTTTCTGAGTTGAGTGAAAGAAACAGAGACTTTGGAAGTAAAAATAATGACAGATCAGCCATGAAGAATGTTATTATAGGGTGTTAAAGTTATAATGAGACGTTTTAACCCGCATACTTCATACTGAAGTGTTATGAGGCGCCGTGAAGCTTATTAGTACAAGGAAAACTTCTCAATGGAATAAACTCTACAAACGAGGTGTTTGGTTTTTTTTATTTTTGAGATTGCTTCCAGTCCACTGAAGTTTTTGGCACAAGACTTCGGCAAAAGTTGTTTCTGGAAGCATGACAAGGGGGAGTTTTTGTGGGGCCGTAGATAGGAGAAGGCTTTCATCTGGTTGCAGAAGCCTCGCATCACGGCCATCAAGGCTCATAAATACTTCTTGTGATCCAGTAGCTTGAATGGTGATTTTACTTTGATCAGAAATCACCATAGAGCGATTGCTAAAAGCGTGGGGACATATTGGGGAAATAAGTAACACATGACTTTCAGGAACTACTACAGGGCCTCCTGCAGCTAAGGAATAGGCAGTGGATCCAGTTGGTGTAGCAATAATGAGACCATCAGCGTGATATTCAGTAAAAAAAACATCATCAATAAAAACAGAAAGACTCACTAAGCGTGAGCGTTCACCTCGACTAATGACAACATCATTAAGAGCATTTCCAACAATTTTATTTTTTTTCCATTTATTGGAAATGGTGACCTCCAAAAGGCTTCGGTAACTTAAAACATAACTCTGTTCCGCCAAGCATTGAATAGCTTTTTTGTAGTCTTGAGCATTGAGGCAGGTGAGAAAACCCAGAGAACCGATGTTCAGTCCAAATATCGGTTTTACATAATTTACCGTTTGATGCAATGCACGCAGAATGCTTCCGTCGCCACCCATTACAAGAAGTATATCACACTGCTTGGCAAGAGTTCTTTCATCAAGGTTGGAGGGTTTTCCAATAAGGGCAGCAGTATCTTTCTCCATTAAAAAAGAGATTTTTTTTCGTTGGAGTTCTTTTACTACAAGCTCTACAGCCTGAGCTGCACCCTCTTTTCCAGCATGAGCGATCAGACCAATAGTCATCGATGTGAGAGAAGGATGGGGAGGATTTTTATGGGGAAGGGGCTCTTTGATGGTTTTCATGTTTTTTTACATGGAAGATATATTGGATGAGGGGCGCAAGAGGGCCAAAAATTCAATATTACCAGTCATTCCAGGGAGTGGAGATTCCATGACTTGTTCAAAATAATATCCTTCATTTTCTACCCAAAGGCGAATCGAGTCTACAGCTTTTTGTCGCAATAAAGGATCACGTACTATTCCACCACGAGCCACCTCTTTACGGGAGAGTTCAAATTGTGGCTTGATTAAAACAATGAGGCATCCTTCTGGTTTTACTAGAGAAAAGGCTGCTGGAAGGATACGGGTAAGGGAAATAAAACTTAAATCTCCCACAATCAGGTCAAAGAGTTCTGTGAAATCGCTAGGTTGAAGGTAGCGTGCATTGATTCCTTCACGAATTTCTACTAACGGGTGCTGCCTCAAGGACCAGGCTAGCTGACCAGTGCCAACATCAATACCAGTTACTTTTTTAGCACCATGTTGTAGCAAACAATCTGTGAACCCACCTGTAGAGGAGCCTAAATCCAAGCAGTTGAGTCCCTCAGGATTAATAGAAAAACCCTTTAATGCTCCCTCTAGCTTATGACCACCACGACTCACATAGCGCTCTCGTTGGCTTAGGGTAAGGAGACTAGTTATAGGAATTTTTGTTCCAACTTTAGTAATAGGTTTTCCATCAACAAAGACTTGTCCTGCAAGAATAGAGCGTTGTGCTTTTTCACGAGATTCAAAAAATCCTTTCTCATGAAGGAGTTGGTCAAGCCTAATACGAATCACAGAAGCACTCATCAATGATTGGGTTGCAAAGTCAGTAGTTGTTTAGGTTGATCAAAAATAAAATCGGGATCCATTGTAGCCAGGATAGAAGCTGAATTGTACCCCCAGGTAACAGCTGCTATACGAATGGGAACAGATTTAGTAGCCTCGATATCACGAGTTTCATCCCCAATGTAGATGATTTCATCTGCATTCCATTGATGCTCTTTCATCAGCTTTCGTATCTCTCGACTTTTTCCAAGAAGCTTAGAGGAAGTCGAAATAAATTCAAAGCAGTCGATATGGTGCTGTTTTAAAAATGCAGTGACACTAAATTCTGAATTAGAAGTTAAAATGCCCAGTTGAAATCCCCGTGATTTTAGCTCGGCGAGTATTTCAGGCATCTCAGCAATAGGTTTCACCTCGGAAATACGTTCTTGAAACTTTGCTAAACCACGACGGGCAATCATAGGAACACGCCACCGACTCACCCCCAAAAAACTGATGAGCTTTTGTACGGTCATATTTCGGGCCTCATGAATCTCCTCCTCGGGAAGAGATCGAAAGTGAAATTCTTGCGACAGTTCGTTTAAGATTCGTAATGCAATAGTACGTGTGTCGGCGACGGTTCCATCAAAATCAAATATCAGAACTTTTGCCTTGCAGGAGCTAGCTTGTGGAATTTTAGAAGGTAAGAGCATACACTAGCGTCGCTGTAAGGTGGTGGTTTTTTTGGGATACTACTTAGAAATTATATGAAAGGGCGTAGGAATTTTTAGAATGAGCAAGGCCGAAGACCGAATTCTATCCTAAGGTAACGTGAAGGGATAAGAAGGAAACTATTTCCTAAAAAACAGAAGGTTGTTTTTTGTAATTTCAAAGCAATTAGATTCTCGCTTCTACTCTCGAGCGCAGTGAAACTGGTAGTTCCATCAAACCTTTGAATTTTCCCTCTTCTTGTTCGATTCCAAAATGATGGGAGACTAAATCATCAATACGGATCATTTCCTCCTCATGAAGTGGAGGTGTTGTTGAGGTTGTTGCAAACTCACGAAGCTGTTGCTCATCATAAATATTAGGAAGAACCGTTGCTACGCGTGGATCACTCAAGAGCCATTGCATGGCTGCCTGACCCATAGTACGATCACCTGTTTCTAAAAAACGAAGTTGTTCTACTTTCTTGACCCCATTGAGAAGCCAGCTGCGAGGGCGATGATTGCGGTGGTCGTTGGGAGGAAAAATAGTCTCTGCTGTATACTTGCCTTCAAGCATCCCGGAGGAGTGGGGGACTCGAATGAAAAAACGAGTGTTAGATTCAGTTGCTTCTGCTACACGATGGAGTGTTTTTCCAGGATGTTGTTCTAGGAGATTATAAATATGCTGAACAACATCAGGATTCCGTTTTTCGATTGCAGCAGCTCCCTCTCCAAGCCAACCAATTGCTGGTCCTAGAGCAACTCCATGATGCATGATTTTTCCTTCTATTTTTAGGTTCTCTAATAGCTCCCATAGATCATCCTGCATTACCTGATCAAGACGAATATTGTGTAGTTGGAGCACATCAATACGATCGGTTTTAAGACGTTTGAGAGCTGCTTCTGTAGCTGCTCGGATTGCCAGTGGAGAGAAATCTTGTGGGATTTCTCGCTGTCCTCGCCGTGCATCGCCATGGTTGATAAAGTCATATCCCACCTTTGTTGCAATAACTATACGATCACGCTCTTGAGGAGTAGTGAATGCTTGAGCAATGAGCTCCTCACTTTTGCCATTTCCATAAGTGTCAGCTGCATCATACAGGGTGATGCCTAAATCAAAACCAAGACGCATTAATCTAACCGCTTCTTCATCAGTATAATTTCCCCACCATCCTGTAGAAAGTGTCCAAAGGCCAAAACCAATTTCGCTGATTGGCAAAGTAGATCTAGACAATGCTCGATATTTCATAAGGAAGAGAGACTAACATTGGAGTTTTTATTGCACAAGAGTAGAGCAACTTTTCTATGGTGTGTGAATCGAATGGTGATGGATAGCAGCCCTTACATCACTCTTGATGTTCTATTAGAGGGATGAAGTTGTTGCTGCAAAACGTTCTACCATGCGGTTCCAGAGATCTTCTCCTTTTAAAATTTGAATTTCAATTCTGAGGTAATAAATGGGGATTCCAAGTTCTGTAAGGCGTGGAATACGGACTGCATCTTTTTCAGTAGTGAGGATCATTGATGCATTGCGCCGTATGCAACGTTGGACAAAACGATTAATTTCCTTTCTAGAATAGCGATGATGATCAGCATAACTTTGAGTCAGCAGAAGATGAGCTCCTAGATTGCGCAGTCCCTGTTCAAAACTTTCTGGGGAGGCAATTCCAGCAAGCACTCCAATCTTGAGATCTTGAAGATGACTCAGAGGAAGCGTCTCTCCTGTAACGATATTACAAAGCTCTACAGCACGGTGGGAGCATTCAATAATCTCTGCCGTACGATTCAATCTTCTAATGCGTTCGTGTAATGAAGTGAGATCACTTCCATTACATTTTGTAATGATAATATGAGTAGCACGTCTGAGATTTTCCGGTGGCTCTCGGAGGGTTCCTCGGGGAATGAGAAACTCATTTCCGAAGGGGGCTTCTCTATCAATGAGGACAACATCAAAACGATGTCTTAACTTCAGGTACTGCAAGCCATCATCTAAGAGCAGAAGATCGCATCCCAAATGCTTAATCGCATAGAGTCCACTCTTAACGCGATCACGATCGACAAGTACCGTTACTTTTTTAAGATTCTTGGCGAGCATAAAGGGTTCATCACCGGCAGTACGGGAATCAAGTAGCAAAGCGCCTCCCTCAGAGACAATACGAGGAGCAAAGAAATCTTGATGCTTCCTAGTAACAGAAAACAAGAGTTGCAAAAAAGGCTTGGGAACACTTTTGTAGCCCCGGCTTAAAATGGCCACTCGACGCCCGTGCTCTGTTAATTCTCGTGCTAATTTTTCTACAATGGGAGTTTTTCCAGTTCCTCCCATAGTGAGATTTCCAATGCTAATCACAGGGCATCCAATGAGATGCTGTCTTAAGGTGCATGATCGATAGAGGGCTAAGCGAACATCAACAACTCTTCTATAGAGATAAGAGAGAAGGAGCAGAATACGACGCAAGAGTCTTGCTCGCTTACCACCACGGCGTTCCAAGATGATGTCTATTGCAGCTTGTTCTAAACTTTCAAAAAAACGACGCATGTGATAACTCCCACTCTTTTAATGATCACTGGGAAATAATACTAAATCAATGTTCACTCTAAAATCGTTGCTCCTTC
>Ga0114975_10001514_pt1 | contig 16516 bp, 18 predicted proteins | sample S_130626_EF_Meta_FD_87031 | JGI IMG/M metagenome (GOLD analysis project Ga0114975, IMG submission 87031) | Freshwater microbial communities from Lake Simoncouche, Canada to study carbon cycling - S_130626_EF_MetaG | ecosystem: Environmental > Aquatic > Freshwater > Lake | place: Lake...
CGGACTTCTCACGAGGCAGCCACTTGGCCAAGAGTGACATGGACTTGGTTTCACCTGACGCAGCATTGGACAAATCCTCCATAAACTGGTCGTATACGATATCCATGATATCCTGGTTGAGCTCAGGAATCTTCAGCCATAACGCCCACATGTCACGCCAGCAACCGTACTCAGGAACCAGCTGCAACATGCGGCGTGTCGTATTAGGATGAAACTTGTGAAGTGTCTTCATAAACTGATAGAACAGCTTCTTCTCACCTTTTCCGCCACGAATATCGCGAGTCTGAAACGCCATCACAAACAGATCGCGACTCTCCTCCCATGAATTGTGATTAATCACTTCCTCTACGTAGGTCTGGAGATAGCTCTCTTCCAGACCACGATTGAGCATGGTAAAGAGCGTCAGACGAGCATCACCCGTCTCCGTGTATACATCGGCACCGTTCACGCCTTTTGCGTGATGGGAGTTCATTGCTTGTACAAATGCCATATTATGATAAATAAGACACATGTCTTTAAATCGCATTCATACAGTAGAAATGAAACAGACACTGGGCGAGGATCTCCTCATGAGAGGCATTAAACTCCTTGACATTGGTTACATCAATGTACTGTACGTATTCGTAGCGCTGATATTTGCTAAGCTTACGGATTATCTAATGGGTCAGTTTGATTCAACGGATGAGATCAAGAAAAAGAAGCCACGTTTGACGCTAGAGTTCATATTGGCACTATGGATTTACGGTATCGCAATATATTTCGCACGTAATCTTGTAGGACTCGTACCGTTTCCCCTAGATGGTTATCAAGGATTTGATCATCATCTCGTAAAAGAACTTGGATCTGCGACAGCGTTTACGTTTACGTATGTTCTATTTTCGGATTATATCAAGAGTAAAATGCTGTTTTATTACAATGTTGTTCTAAAATAAGATCACATCAATGCTTGTAGATCCGCAACAATACGCGACGGCTTAGAATGAAAACGGGTGATTGTATCATTTCCTACCATAAAATACAACCATTTCTTTGAGCTTTCTTTATCCATCCGCATGAAACGACATAGATTCGATCCAGGTTCCTGGAGCCAGGATTCAAACAACACTTTTAGCTGAGAAGGAAGACGGGAATGATAATCAATATACAGCAGTCCTAAGAATAGGTACATATCGCGTCCCTCCTTTGGACAGGGGTCGGTAGCAGGATATACCGTACTAAGTGATAATTCAGAAACATGGGTATTGGTGGATCCAAGACAGGAAAACCCGAAATCGATCAAGGTTAGTGATCGTGAAGAGGTTAGATCAATGATTTCATTTTCGATTGTCAGGATTTTGATCTGAGAAGGGTGATCCGTGACTAGAAAGTTACTAGGAGTCAGATCTCGATGATTGATCCCGACTCGTTGATCTAAATACCAGATCATGGCACATAATTGGAGAAGGCAATCAATAATGATTGTAGACAGGCAAGAAGGAGATGCGGAATCAAGATATCGATCTAAGGTACATGCGCCTTCGATCGGTTCCATCGCAAATCCGATCGAATCATCACGTAAGGAGATTAACCGCAACACACGAGGTGCGCCTTGTGGAAATCCGATTTCCTTTAGACATTCGTATACTAAGTGCTGGATACAAGCTTCGTACAATAGTGTTTTTCCAGGTAAAATCGGGCGTTTGATGTATACATATTTTTCCTCTTGCTCGTTATGATAGACTGCCCAATCAATGTATCCAAACGCACCATGAGAAACCGTTTTAAGACATGTTATCGTTTCATTGGAACGTTCGATATACATCATGGGATTTACGATGGATTGATAACAGGGAATTCGAATAGAACGCAACCATCCAGCGGATCGAAGACACCCTTCTATGGGATATCCTATCCCCGCTAGAGAAATCCATGCGGTACATTTTCGATCTTGAACGCACATGACTCTCACTATAAATACATGAGATTATGAAATTGCCAATTGTCCTACAGATGAAAGAAGAGATTTCATAGCAGGAGAGTCGGTATAGAGCGAATGATCGGCCAATAAATACGCGGTGATCTCGCGAGGGTGTTCATAGGCACTTTGTGGTAGATTTGGGAAAAAAGCTTCCATTTTGGAAGGGATTTGTTTGAGATGATATTCTTCGCTTACGTGATAAAACCAGATATCTACTTCGCCCACAGAGGGAAGAGAAATGTCGCGAAATACAGGAACAGGAACCCATGTATTCTGATAGACCCATAAAGGGCTATCGATGGTATCGGGATTAAGACGGCGATTCTTTTCCAAGAATGCGGGAAGTCGGCCGCTCCACTCGCTCCATCCAAGTTGTTCAAATACACGAGTCCATGTTTCTTTGTATTTTCTCTGATGAACATGCCACAGTTCATGAATCATGGTACTAAGAGATGTTTTCACTTGTTCAATATGCGGAAAACAGATCAGCTGATAGGGGCGAGTGTGAGGCATTCCACCGTCCGCAGACGGCATGAGAGAAAGAATCGATACTTCTTGTAAATCCATTTGAAGCCGTTTCGGAAGTTGTTTTACAACCTTATCCAGCGCAGTTTGGTAGTATTCATACTCTTTGGATGATAATGAATTAATCGCATAGTTAAGTTTACGACGAGCCTTCGCGTTCATGGGATCATGTCGACAAGTATCCAAATAAAAATCGATTGCCTCCGCATCTTGTAGTAATCGTTCCGCGATCCGTTTGTTATCTACCAATTTTAATTTTAAATGGGTCGGATGTGACTCGGCGTTTCCCATTTCTAACGTATCATTTTATTTTATTTTGAGGATTCTTTCACCGCGTCTTTCTTATTTGCCGCGCGTGTGGCAGCAGCCTTCGCAGCCCGTTTTTTCTTATCATTATTGTCCACAATCATGGAATCGAGAAGGAAGCTACTCATGGTAGTTTGTTTGGCAACGCTAAGGCGCGTTACTGGTTTTGACTCCGATGTCACCTTTGTAGCATCGGTCGCTTTTGTAGGAGCTTTTGATACCATTGCTTTTGTAATCACTACATTACCTCCAAACATACTGGTAATCGCATGACGGCTCGTTGTCTTTTCGAATCGTCGTAGACAATCGGAAAACAGAAGCTCTGCGGCCTTTGCTTCACGAAACGCCAGATACTTATCCAAGTCTTCGGTTACAGTGGGACAATTACGAATCATTTCTGGTTTAAATCCAGGAATCTGCTCAAGTAGCAATCCAAATGCCTGTGAAATCGGATTCTGAAGCTGGTGTTCAATGTAATGTCGATAGTCAGGAATCAGCTGATGGTCTTTGATAAATTGTGGGGTTTCAATCCGCTCGCCCTGTAGCTTCGATGCTTCTTGACCGGCCTTGGCGCTGATGTATACGTATCCAATGCGGTCTCCCGCAGCAGGAGCATTACCTGGGTCTCGCAACGTAATGCGATCTGCTAGAGCCTTGTGGGCAATACGAGCAGGGTCAGCATAGTCGGCACGCAGTGATTTCGTAACGGTCAACTGACCAAGACTCACTTTGCCATCCACGAGTTCCAAGCACTTCTCCTTCACAAACTGAAAGGCTCCTACAACATCTCTCTTATCCAACAACATCTTCATGGCTCCACCGAAGATTGTCTTGACAATGGGCGCATTATCACGGCGCTTTAGCGCAATACCCATGTATTTGTGAACGTAGTCGTCAGGATTCTCCTCATACATGTTGCCGGCATATCGCTTCTTCGAAAACATCAGAAGGGGGTCAAATGCCTTATCGAACTCAAAGTCGTGCGGAGCAGCAAGGGTTTTCGTAATGAGTGCGCCCGCTTCATCGGTCATTTCGATGGTGGCCACACGGGCTTCACGACCCGTCAACCGTTCACCTGTTTCTGGATTTCTAACGTTAAACTCGACAAACAGAGAGTCCGTGTCACCATACATGACATTCGCACTACCATGTTTCAGATTCGCAGCGGGTCCATAAAACTGTTCAATGGCGGCTTTGGCGTATAGAATCTGTTTGCGACCATAGGCGGTAACTGACGCAGCCAGTGCTTGAAGACGAATCTTGAAGGTACCAGAGCCCAGTTGTCCATATAGCGAATTACCTGTCAGCTTGTAGGCCAGCTGTTCGGCATCTAGCAGAGCATAACGCTCAGGGTCTTTCTCGGCTTTCATTTCTTTCTTTTTCGCACTACGAGCGGTAAGCAACCACGTCGTAATTTGAGGCAGAGTGGACTTGGTTCCGTCAAGTGGTTGGGCAAAACGGCAGATGCGACGACCACACTTGATTTTACGAGGATGTTTGCGACCATCGGACGGATCAGGACGAATGATATCGTACTCAATATCTGTGAAAGCATACCCCTCACATTCGTCATAGACTTCGGAGCCCCACTGATGCGCGATCAGTTCACCTTCGTTGGTAAAGTCCTTGACCCAGAGAAGGGAATCATGGCTGATGTTTTCGCTGACAATTGTGGAAGGATATAGAGACGCAAAGTCGCATACTCCAATGGGACTAGTGGAATAGAATCCAGGCTGGGGGTCCAAGACAATCGCACCCTCATAGGAATCATCGCCTCCTTGCGTGGGAGCGGGCAAGACGGGAATCACGACACCACGTTCTCTGCAGCATTTGAACATGAGAGATTCGATTTTAATACCTTGTCCACGTGTAAAGATATAACTGACAGGAACGGAGCAAACGTTCGCCATCGACATGGAGTTGTTAAAGGTTTCTAGTTTTCGATACAGGTCAATGACCAGGTCACAATCTTGTAAGCAGTAGCGACCAACGATGGCACGACCTTCTGCGCTTTCACGATGAAGACGGAAGATATCCTGCGGGCTAACATCATCCTTCACGACGACCCATTTGGTGGCATCTTCCATTTCCAACAGGGCATCATCGTCCAACTCACAAGTAATCTGAAGTACGTTTCCGTCGACCGCATCGATCATTAGTTTTTGAGACACGGTTTCGCCGGTTTCGTCGAGTAGCGTAATGGCACGTCCCGCACGAACATCTTTGATGGCGCCTGCCACTTCTAAGCGCAACTGACGAGTTTGTGAATCATAGGTTTGTTTTTTCAGTTTTCCAGACATGAAATGTTTGGTGACTTCATCTAGTTTATATGATGGCAAGACGTTGTTGCGTTTGATATAATGGAACAAGTCAATTTGAAGACGACCATGTGTCGTCCAGATGTACATACGATTGTCTCCCATGGCAGAGGAACTGAGGAACTTCTCTTCGAGCTTCAGCTCTCCTGCGAGTTCGACGAGGCGATTCATGGCATGAAAGGGGGCATTGTCTTTGACCAGTTTGAGTTCTTCGGCGCGCGCCCACAAGTAAGACTCATCAAAACCAAAGACGTTGTATCCAATCAGAATGTCAGGATCACGTTCAATCATCCAATCAAACCAGGCATTAATCATCAATGCTTCCGTTGGATAGGCGTGAACCTCAATCCCATCAATGGGGGCGCAGTCAGGAAAGACAAACAGATGTCGTTCGGTCGATTCTTTGGTTCCACGAGTCAGCGTCGTTCCAATCTGAATCACGGGGTCGCCTTCCAAAACGAGATAACGCTGAAGTGTTTTTTCGAGAAGTACTTCCATTGCCTCCTGTCCATCGGCCAGTTGAAACACGGCATCAAACTGAGCGGATGCTTTGGCAAGGGCCGTTCTTACCGATTCAAGAGTAAATCCCTTTCGAAAGGTCGCATAGATTGGGGTCATTCCCTTATGAAGAGTATCGGGGGGATTCATGTCAGTGGTACAAATGCTATTACCAATGATAGACGCAGCATCGTCGCCAGAGGTGCTAAGTTTCAGCAGTTCTTTCGCCGCTTTGCTCCAGGTTCGTTTGGGAACAGGGAAATCACCCGTTCGAGAGAAGCACTCAATATCCCATGAAGCCGTTAAGAATGGAGCGGATACGCGCGGGCCCTGGGTTGGTACGATTTGTTCAAAGTCACATTCCAGAACGAGTGGCTGACCCTTTTCGCTAGTGATGGATTGTTTTCCATCTTTGACGAGTACCCAGCCACAGGGCTGAATGTTCTGAACGTGAAGGAATCGAAGCATAGGGTCCAAATTAGCCTCGAAGACTTCGACCTTTTTACCACGAGGCGGTGGAAAGTCGGGACGCTTTGCAACGATGTTCATGTTGTCATCGATGTACATCGTCGCATTCAGAAACTCATCCAAGAACATGGAACGAAGGGTTCGAAAGAGGCTGAGCGAGGGCACATCGATTTGAAGAAAGGGATAGAAGGTACCTGCCGTGAATCCATAGAAGATTTTCTTGGTGATGCGGGTAATCGTAAGATCAGAGAAGGCGACGCGTTGTTTGGTGAGTTGGTCGCGAATGTATTTTTGAATGGTTTGTGCGGCCGCGGATGTTTTCTCTTCGGGAAGTCGAAGGTACATGGTGGGGCGAAACCCAGTCACGTCGCAGCGAAGGGGTTGGCCGGTTTCGGTCGCTCCAAATAAGTGAATAATGAATTGTCGCTGAGAGGCGGAAGTAGTAGTCTTCTTTTTTTGACGACGGGTTTGAATTTCATCATCCTCGTCGGAATGGGAATCGTAGGCGACCTCCACGACATCTTCCTGCTCGGACTCGATACGCATGTCGCGCGCTTGGATATCTAACAAATGAAAGACGAGGTCAGACATGGTTAGCTATTTCCAAGAGGGAAAGCGCGGTTCAATTTTTATCCGCGTTTATGATGCTTCTTATGCGTGCGTTTTCTCTTACTGCGTGTCTTTCGTCGCATCATGAGAGCAGCGGTTGCCAACAGCGCCGCAGGAGCGGCAAGAGTATAGGCGGACTGTGACATGGCGGCATACAAACTTCCTCCTTTCATCGATGCGGGTTCACGAATGGATTCCAAATCGTTATCCGTTGTGACAGGAGGAATGGCAAGAGAGGGGCCATTGGAAGGAGGAGAATAGAGAGACGCCTGTTGTTCGGCATCTTCTTCCATGACTTTCATACTGGAAGTATGATTATTCACTTTATTAACCGTGTTGCTAACCGTATTGTTAACCGTATTGTTAACCTTATTAATAATTGCGCGATTGGGTTTATTCATAGCAACCGATACGCCCTTATTTTCACCCATGGAATTGGCAATGAAATCGGGGACGTTTGCCTTCAATGTATTAATATTGGGGCCTGATTTGCGATTGTTGGCACCGAGCGATGTATTCATTTCAGCATTTGTCGTTACTTCTACTTCATCTGTGGTAGGCAGAGTATTCATCTTGTTGTTAACCTTAGTGTTAAGACCCGCCTCGTTTGCCATCTGTGCGGACTGATTCATGACTTCGGTCATCACTTTCGTATCTTTCACGGGTTCAACGGTAGTAACCTGATTGCCATCAGGTCCAACAAGGAGAACGCTTGGGTATCCGTCCACGTTGATTTCCTTGACTTGCTGATTATTTTTCTTCAGAACCTGGTTCATTTCATTGACCATGGTATCATTGACTTTTACGGCTTGAATGGATCGATTGCTATTCTTCGCAGCCGCATCAAAATGTGGCATAAAGTGATGACAGTGACCACACCAATCAGCATATACAAGCACAATGGTCAAAGGACCTTTCTTAATTCGTTTCATCATGGCACCCAATGCTCCTTTGGAGCGAACATCAAGTGGTGGTAAGATACTTCCCATATTAGACTGACGGCGAGCAGTTCTACGGGGTTTGAATCTACGGCCTTTGGGACCTTTATGACCTTTTCGAGTGCCCATTCTACTTTAGGATTCTGTTATTAATATAGAGAGACCATGGAAGGATCCGTACCATACACCATCATCATTTTATTACTTATCGGATACATGGCCATTTATCTGGGAAGTCGTAAATATTTCGAAACCTTTCAGGATTCGGCCCCGCGATTCGACCAAAATGGTTCGCCTAATACGAATCCGAACGCATCCTTGCCGGAAAAGCCATATCCAGCACAACCTGAACGAGATGAATATGAAGTATCTGCTGTATTTCAAAATCAAGGATCCCGAGAGGCATCGCAGCAACAAATCAGCGACGCCATGACCCGGTACCCGTTGGATTGGTCGACTCAAGGACCGGCATCTCAGAACTTTCAGGAGAAGCAAATACAGTATACAAAGGACGTGAACTACGCTGCTCAACCAGCGCCTTATTTAAAGGAAGGTATGGAATCACCTGTTGCTGAATCAACAGAAGAGGCCGAGCGTAAGATTCTTCAAACGTACCAGCCGAAATCAAGCAAGGACCTACTTACCTATTCAGTGGATGATGTGAAGAACTTACTTGATAAGGTATATGATAAGAAGGGACTGATTCCAGTGATTCAAAAATCAAAGCAGGGCGAGAATATCTGGGAGATAACAGAAGTGAAAGAGAAGAACCCCACGATTATATGGGAAGATGATGAGAAGCAAGCACAGCAACAGGTGATGCGCCAGCGTGGTGAAGAAACCATTGAGATCCCTTATCCGGCTTCCGATTTAGCAGCAGGACTAAATCCATTTATGAATGCGCGTCAGCGTGTTGGTAAGGGAAAGAACGATAATCCGCAATGGACGCCTGGCGTGGACAGAATGTTTACAACATCGTACCCAATGCCTGCTTGGAATTAATCGTGTATATCATAACATTTTGATAATATAATACATTTTTTTGGATCAATATAATACAAAAAAATGGCGACCTAAACCGAATAAACTGGATAGTAGGTAGGATGGGTACGTATCTTTCAATACCATATGTATCGCGAAAAGTTGTACATCTTGAGCCTGTGAAACCAATTGTTCTTGATTTGGAGAACACCGTCACGGTGATCGAAGCCGAGGAGCGTTCATTGACTCCGATTGTGGAAGAGGTAAAAGAGGAAGCTAAGGAGGAACCAGTAGTAGAATTAAAAGAAGAGAAGGTAGAGCCGAAAGTAGAAGTGAAAGAGATTGTCGATTTTCCACCGGTCAATCTGAAGATTATAATTCCTGTAGAGACTACACACGATGTAGTGCCAGAGTCTCCCAAACAGAGTGTGGCACGTATTCCTGAATTTGTTCCCAATACGACTTCGGAATCACATGCGGTGAAGAAGTACAATCGTCGTCATCGCAAACGTAATGATTAACCAAATGTATTTTCGGTCGAATAACATATGCGAAGAACGCCGTCGGTGCCTTTGTGTTGCGCGTGAAGTTCGCCCATCGTCGAGCCGGTCATCGGTAGTGTATTCCCAATAAATAAGAAGATAGCTTCTTCTGGTTTAAGAAGAATCCATCGGCGAATGGTAGCTATGAATTGTGCCATGGTTAATTCGGAAGGAACTAAGAACTTATGTTTTCGGATATCGGCGAGAGTGTCCTTTGAATTAGATGATTTGGTAACAAATACAGGTACTTTATCAGGATGATTCTTATGCAAGCGTTCTAATTCGCCCTCTCGAAGTTGAAGATGACTCATTGCCTACTTCTCGCTGATTTTATTTAGGCAGAGATCTAAACAAAACATAGTATACTTGTCATAGTATGTTTTGGTTAGATACAAGAGAATCAGAATTAATTACGTTATTGAAGGATGTAACCGTGAAGGCACTTCCTGTCGGCGATATTTGGATCGGAATGGAGGAAGAAAAAATGGTGGAAGGTGGGTTGGTGATTGAACGTAAATCCATTCGTGATTTGGAGGCATCCATTTTAGATGGGAGATATCGAGAGCAGCGAGGTCGTATTCTGGCGTTCTGTGAAGAAAATAAAACACAGCCCATGTATATTCTAGAAGGGTCGTTATCGTCATCCACGGGACGTCTTCAAAAATCGGCGCTCATGAAATTCGTGGAACGTCTCGTACTTCATTACCAGATTCCTGTGATTCAAACCAGCTCGGTTCAAGAAACAGCTGAATTAATTCAAACATTGATGGAACAATGGAAGGAAGATCCGACACGACTTCGTCAAACCACGGAGCGGATTAAAATGACGGATGGGATCCATGTTCAAAAGAAGGTAAATGCGGCGGATCCCAAACAGTTTGCCATTGCGTGTCTGGCACAGTGTCCTGGGGTGTCGGTAAAGATGTCGGAAGCGTTGATTACTCATTTTGGCTCACTTCGAGTAATCATGGATGCGCCGGCTAAAGAGATAGAGGCAGTTAAAGTGGGGGCAAGAAAGGTTGGACCGGCTGTATCTAAGCGTCTTCATGAGATTCTAAATGGGACTCTTTAACATTTTCGGTAGATTTCCATTTGAATAATGATGAAATAAGAACGCACCGAGCCCAATCAGTGTATCAATGGCTAACAAACGCCACGCAGATGTGAATCCATAGATCGCTCGATAGGCAAATCCTGCCCATAAGAGAGTATGAACCGGGCGTAGATTCTGCCACCAGATCGTTCCACCAAATACTTCAGGACCAGTAGTTCGCTCTCCAATTAACATAATATACAACCATCCCAATACGGGAATAAGAGCAAGTGCTCCCATTATACGTAGGGTAGGTAGACTAGCGTGAGCCGCTGCAGCAGTAAATACAGTGCGCGCACCAATACAACCAAATAGAAATAGATAGAATCGCTTCTGTAGGGTATTCATCTACTTAACGAAGTTCTAAAAAGTGCTTAGCGGAAATAATCCATATTGGATTTTGGCTGGACAATGGTATTGACGGGTTGGGCCACATTTTGTAAAAAGGAAGAAGGTGGTACATATTCCGCAGCAGATGGCGGCGGTGGACCAGCAGTAGGATTAGATAAGGGGCGATTGAGTACAGTTGAAATTGCAGCACGTGGACCTCCCATTCCTTGAAATTGTCCAGGCGTAAACATTCGAACCTTTTTTTGAGATTTCTTTCCTTGAATCAAGCGCGATGCTTCTCGTTCTTTTCGCTCCATCTCTGCGTTCGTTTTCTCTGCGGATTCTAACATCGATTGCATAATGGGAGATTGTTCTGTCAAATAAGACTTCTCGTGGTGTAACCAGGAGATATATAACATATTCGGAGGTGTATATCGAACTTCATATTTTGCGTGACGTAGCTGATAAATTAGGTAGATCACGCAATCTTCAATATCGATCTTGGGTAATCCTAGAATAAATGGTGGGACCGTATAGAGCAAATAGCATTGTGAGTTGGGAAGTTTGGAACTGACACGAATACGATTATAGATTTGCTCTAAGATTTTATTGTAGGCTCGGAGACGAGAAGCGTCTTTGGATTTGCGTTTATCATAGAGATCGGCTGGATTTAATTGTGGTGTACCCTGATCCATTACTGTTGTTATGAAACAAATGTAACAGGTCTATTCACGCGCTTTCTTTTGAGTTCTTCGTACACTTCGTAAGGGCCATGCCCGTCGCATGGTTCGCGCAACATCTTTAAAGCGATGTGTAGTGCCTCGTTCCGCAAAAGCATGACCTCCATCGGGAGTAATACATAGTTTTACATGAGGTAGCGCATCTTTGATCGCAAACGACGCAGAAATGGGGCACACAAGATCATAGCGCCCGTGAATGATCGTAAATGGAATATGCCGTAGTTTATGAAGTCCCTTGAGGAGCTGATCTTTTTTCAACCAGCATCCATTCACAAAGTAGTGATTTTCTAGTAGAGCCAACGCCAATGCCTCCTTTGGTTTCGCATCATCTTTCTTTGGCAATAAGAAGGAAACACTACTCTCCCATTTCCACCAGGCATTCGCGAAGCGTTGCGCATGAGGGCCTTTCAGCCCTTTTTGATAATAGCGAGCAATGGTCAACCAATCTGCGGTATGAAGACGTTTAGGTAAGACGGACAGAAATCCTTTCCACGTATCTGGAAAGATTTCAGATGCTCCTCCTTCCTGATACAACCAACGGAAGGAATCATCATCGCACAAACAAACGCCACGCAGTAAGAGTCCAGTGACACGCGACGGATGAGTTTCCGCATAGGCGAGCGCGAGAGTAGTTCCCCACGATCCGCCTGTAACAAACCATGAATCCCACCCAAAATGGGTACGAAGAGATTCAATGTCGTCTACCAAATCCCAGGTAGTGTTATGTTCTAATGACCCAAAGGGCGTTGATTTGCCACATCCACGTTGATCAAATAAGACCACGCACCATTTGTTAAGATCGAACGATTGTAACATAATTCGATTCATTCCGCCACCAGGCCCGCCGTGTAGTACAACAACGGGTCGAGCATCGCGCGCTCCATGTTTTTCATAGTAAATCTGATGCCCTCCTGAGACAGATAAATGACCAGAAAGCATCCTATTCAGTCACAACATAAACGCGTCTAAGGGAACATCTCCACTATGAATCAGAAATGCTTCCGCATCGGATCTATTTATCGGGTGGAGGGATCTGTGCGATGGCACATGTGGGAGCATTACAAGAGATATCAAAACATGTCCCATTGTCTATCATAAAAGAATGGATGGGGGTATCGGCTGGATCGATGGTGGCAATGTGCTTATGTATCGGATTTACGTTAGAAGAACTGATGGATTTTTCGATTCGTTTTGATTTCACCAATATCAAAGAGATGGATTCGATTCCGGGATGGATCCTTCATTTTGGATTGGATACAGGAGAACGATTACAGCGTCTCATCGACGCATGTCTTCATGTAAAAGGGGTGTCGTCCGATCTCACCTTTCAACAATGTTATGATCGGTTTGGAAAGTCACTTCGTATCATGGCATCGGATTTGAATGATGTGAAACCGGTTACGTTTAGTGCGACGACGACACCCCATTATCGAGTTTCAGACGCAGTACGAGCGTCCATGTCGGCCCCGTATTATTTTCAGCCGTTTCAATGCCCTGAAACAGGCCATTATTTAGTAGACGGGGCAGTGATCAGTAATTATCCGCTGTTTGTATTACCAAAAGAAGAACATGAACAGACACTCAGTATTTTGATCCGAACCTCGGTAGAAAAAGTAGTGGATCTGATGGAGATGGGGATCGATGAATTGATCACGCGCCCGATGTATATTGCATTACAAGAAAAAGCTAACATCGAGATCCAATGTTATGATGCGCGATGTATTCCGATCATGTTGGGGGAGATCAATATTTTAGATTTTTCATTTGACGAAGAGACAAAACAAAAGATCATTGAGAAAGGGAAACAGGCCGTGATTGATTTTTTTAGTGTTCAAATAAAGGATCGATCCAAACGGAGACGATCCATTTAGAGCTTAGAACGGATCGAAGGTTTAGACAATGTCATATCGAATGTGATGATGAGATCGGGTTTGGAACGGGTATAGATGGTAATCGAAGTAGTGGAATCTACATCGATTACACAATTCGGAGTGATCTGAACCTCTTTCAAGAATCCGTTTACTGTAACATAGTAGACCATTCTACAGCCATGATTATTGGAAAGACGGGTGATTCGTTCACATTCGCGTGGAAAAGTGAGGGTAATGATTTCGTGCTCGGGATTGTGAAGGAGATAGGCAGAATAGGAGAGGTCGGCAAACAAATTGCGGATGTCGAGGCGTTGGGTATAGGTGATGATCGGTTCAGGGATAGAATACAGTGTGCGAAGAGCATGATTGAGTGTATGAATGGACATGTTTGATTATCATATGGATCCATATTGAAATCAAATTTTACTTGGTTATACATATGCTATTTCTTTTAGAACCTCCATTGCATTAGCTAGGTGTTCACTTAATATTACTACCATATTGTGACCATATGTATTAATATATAAAATCGGGATGTGTCGTTCCACAAATCGTTTAGAGATTCGATAAATGATCCCTACATGATCGATACCAGGCATATCTTCATGAATATCAATTACGCGATACGTTCGAATATCGTTCGTACTACATATCGATTGAAATACCGCATGGGTGGCGGCATTATCTTCCAATACGTGTAAATAGAACGTGATTTCATCATCCAACATGGTCTGGCACAGAATATCTTTCGTGATATTATAAAATTTGTGACGGACAATGCGTTGAAACTCTTCTCGATTACACTTATATAAGCGGATATGACCAGGGAGAAGGGTTACCGAAAATTTGTCCATACTACTTCTCTATTGATTGTACCTTAAATGGACATCGGCTCACATCTGGTTCAGAAAATCAACGACACCCTGATAGGTTCTCTCACCCGGATACTCAGTCGTATCGGAACCCTTTACGATCATAATACTGGGATAACCTCGAACGTTATATTTCTTGATCTCGTCTTTATTCTGATCGGCATCCAAGATCTTGATGCTCGCCTGGGTTCCATTGGAGAGGGTAATGGGAGAGGCGGAGGAAAGCTTGTCGAACTCGGGCGCAGCTTTCTTGCAATGTCCGCACCAATCTGCCTTACAAATGACCACCATGGGACCTTCGCCCTGGAATCCCTCATTAACCTTAACACGAATAAAAATAAGAGCAAGAAGCAATACAATAAACACAATGCCACGTTTCATCATTCTATTGATAGCACTTACTTTTTTTGAATCTAAACCATATGGTTGTGTATAAGATAGACATGGACTGGGTACCAAAGGGTGGATGGAACGCAATCTTTTCAGGACAACATAAGAGCCAGGGAGTGAATCTCTTCAGTTTTTTTAAGAAGAAGGGGTTCAAAGATAATGTGGCAGAAATGATGGTACAAATGATTTTATTTAAACAGGTATACCCAGGTCTTCAATATGCAAAGGATCAAGAGGCAATGTTAAAAAGAGCGGTTCAGCCTATTCACTCGGCAACAACATGAGACCCAGCATCACGCAGAAAAATAAAGCAGAATGAAGAAATAATCCATAAATGGTCAAGGCTCCGCCGGATGTCACTACATGAAATAATCCACCGACGATACGTTGAAGAACAAGGGCAGTTTCAGGATTGGCCAAGAGAAAGAAGATAAGAGCGCTATAGATGGCATATTTAGCCTTGAGCAGAACACGGTTCATGCTAAATGTAGACGTCGCTGGTTTGGTATCAGGCATTCTATTATTGTAAGAGGTGTTCGGATTCCATAAACATACTCAAGGCGAGCATGCCATGATTGTAAACAATAGTCGATTGTACATCCATAATCTGCTCGAGTGTAAGAATGGGTTCCTTGTGTGTATTAAAATAGTGATCGCTGAGCAGATTAATGGGACACACTTTGGAGGCGACGTTCACTTCATTTACATCAATCTCATATACATTCATAGGCGTCTGAACTGATTTGGATTCATTACAAACAAGATAGATATCCTTATCATTAATAAATTGATTGATTGAATTAAAAATATCCTCTTTTTGCTGATCATTGTGAAGATCCTCTAGACCTGTCATGTTATCCTTGTTTTCATAGGGTTGTACATTAATTCCTCGCATCATCACGTGAAGATTGGGTATCGCATCGGGATCCGTGTAGTGACCTGATTTACCGAACTTGTTTAAGAGTGAAGTAATGGATACAGCAGGTATCAATTGTACAGCATCCGCAAATCCTTTCTTTTCATCATTGGTTCGTTCCGCTACGTTCAGATACGCTTGAATCGCACCGAGTTGATTTCGAAGGAACTCCATGACGGATGGATCCGGATGAGTCAATCGATAGATGCCGTGTTGGAGAGGTGTTTGTGCCGTAATGGTCTGGCAAATAAATAAGAGCTTGGCAAGAGATGCTAAGGAGATGCCCTCCACATGGGTAGCATGGGAGAGAATGGAGGTGATGGGTTCGTATTTTTGTTTGAAGAACTCGAAGAAGGGCATCATCATATTGTACACAGAATTACTGGAAATTGTAATGTTCTTGGGAGCTTCGTTTTTAACTTCGTTTTTAACTTCGTTTTTAACTTCGTTTGTGCCACCCACCATTGGTCGTGGCATTTTCGATTTCAACAAATTAATCGTATCATCGTTCACAGTGGGCCCCTTCGAATTGCGAGCCATTTTCTTTAAATATTTGCGAGTCACAAATAATTGCATAATGGCCTCTAGGCGCTTCTTGAGTTCCGCAGTGTCATCATAAGGAGAAAGAGTGGATTCATCGAGAACGGTTGCTTTTTCTACGCGATCCACGTCAACACTCATGGTGTGTTGGTTGGTATCATGAAGTGATTTTACAATGGAGCCTAGATTCAGTGTTTCCACGGAATCCAATAGTTTCATCCAATCATCCGCATTTCGTGTAATTTGCTCTGGATGTAATAAGTAATAGGCTAACTCCATTAGTACATAGTAGACTCGTTCTTTTGGAAACTTATCTTTGATGCGTTTGTGTACAGTATCAATCGAGACACCAGAGGCGGTTCCCTCTGCTTCATCAATGACAACCAGAAGTTTTTTTAAATTGCGGTAATATTGCTCGTACTGCATATTTTTGACAGTATGGTTGGAATGCTCGATGGTGGTTTTGATGTTCGCCATTCGTTCTTTGATAATATTTTTTAAAGGCTCCTTTTCACTTTCCTTGATTCCTTCTAGCTGTGGCTTTTGATAGGGTAGATAGGTTTGAATGAGACGAAGAGCGCCAGGAAACTTGGCAAGAATAAGTCGAAAGGCTTTATCAAAC